>OCTW011388124.1_pt1 | contig 12748 bp, 12 predicted proteins | sample 1539671 | NCBI WGS metagenome assembly OCTW01 (sample SAMN02144230, study PRJEB22623) | gut metagenome | biome: sheep rumen | host: Ovis aries | place: New Zealand | reverse complement strand
TTTAACCTCTCTTTTTATTGCTTGTTCAGGAGTTTCTCCTGCATCAACTTGTCCTCCTGTTTTGGCCCATTTATTTGGATTTCTTTTCATATTTGGTGCTCTTTTTTGCATAAGTACTTTTCCTTCATCGTTTAAAACCCAACATGAAACTGTCCTTTTCCACAGTCCTTTATCAAAGGCCTCAAATCTTTCAACAATATGTCCTGTTGGTTTGTTATCTTTATTGTAACCATCTATTAGTTCCATTATCTTTCCTCTAATTTTTTAATAAAATACTTTCAATATAAATTACTCCAAAATTATTTTGCTAACCATTCTGGATGTTCTAAGTACCAATCAATTGTTTTTATAATGCCATCTTCAAACTTTGTTTTTGGAAGCCAGCCAAGTTCATTGTGAATTTTTGTAGGGTCAATAGCATATCTATAATCATGACCCTTTCTATCTGTAACATGTTCTATTAATGATTCCGGTTTTCCTAATCTATTTAATATAAGTTTTACTATTTCAATATTACGTTTTTCGTTGTGTCCACCTATATTATATCTCTCTCCCTTCTTCCCCTTATGAAGAACAAGGTCAATCGCTTCACAGTGATCTTCAACATAAAGCCAATCTCTAATGTTCAATCCTTGACCATAAACTGGAAGCTTTTCATCTTTAAGAGCTAAACTAATCATGTGTGGAATTAATTTTTCGTAGTGTTGGTATGGTCCATAATTGTTTGAACAATTTGTTACACTAACATTCATGTTAAATGTTTTGCTATATGCTAATGCTATTAAATCAGAACTTGCTTTTGAAGCGGAATATGGGCTATTAGGCTTTATTGGAGAAGTTTCAGTAAAATATCCTTCTTCTTTTAAAGACCCATAGACTTCATCTGTAGAAATATGTACAAATTTATTATCAGAGCCCTCTCCCCATACTTGCCTTGCTACTTCTAATAAAGTATGTGTTCCAAGCACATTTGTTTGTGTAAAAACAAATGGTGTTTTTATTGAATTATCAACATGAGATTCAGCTGCAAAATGAACAATAGCGTCAATTTTATATTTTTTTAATGTATTCATTACTTCATCAAAATCACAAATATCACCTTTAACAAATGTAATTTTATCAATTATATTATCGAGATTATGCATATTGCCTGCATAAGTTAATTTGTCGTAAATAACGAAATTATATATTCCATCATATTTTTTTACCATATGTTCAGCAAAATTAGCTCCTATGAATCCGGCTGCACCAGTTATCATTATATTTTTCATTTAAATTTATTTCCTTTCTTATTTTTGCTTGTCACTATCACTAAATCTACTTGTTCATTAATATTTATGTACTAATATCAATTTATCAATATTTATTTAACAATATTTGTTTAACAATATTTGTTTAACAATATTTGTTTAACAATATTTGCTTAGCAATATTGGTTCATTAATATTTATCTACAAATATTTATTTAGCAATCATTATTTAACTAAATCTTTAAATAAATCTGTTTCTTTTAATTGTTTTAATGATGGCCATTTACCATCTTTTTCAGATGTTAAAAGTTCCTCTTGCTTTATATCTCCAAATGGCCAATCTATTGCAACGTCAGGGTCATTCCATTTAAGTCCTCCTTCGGATTCATGATCATAAATATTGTCAACTTTATAGCAAAATTCTGCTACATCAGACAAAACTAAAAAGCCATGAGCAAATCCCCTCGGAATATAAAACATTTTTTTATTTTCTTCTGACAGAATAACACCTTCCCATTTCCCATATGTTTTACTTCCTGGTCTTAAATCAACTGCGACATCAAATACTTCTCCCTTGATACATCTTACAATTTTTGCTTGTGAATGTTTTTTTTGAAAATGAAGCCCTCTTAAAACTCCTTTTTTTGATCTGCTTTGATTGTCTTGCATAAAATCACCTTTTATACCGATTTCTTCAAAATCATTTTTTTCATATGTTTCCATAAAATAACCACGTTCATCACCAAAAACTGTTGGCTCAATAATACATACTCCTTTTATTGAAGTGTCTGTCCTTTTAAATTTTCCCATTTTATAATTCAATCCTTCCTTTTGCTCTAAACAGCTTATAAATCATCATCAACTAAATCTTTTAAGAATTTTCCATAATCATTTTTATTTAATTTTAAAGCAATTTCACTTACATCATCTTTATTAATCCATCCATTTTCATAAGCAATTTCTTCCGGACAACAAATTTGTAAGCCTTGTCTTTTTTCAATTGTTTGTACAAAACTTGCTGTTTCAATTAATGCATCATGTGTTCCTGTATCAAACCATGCCATACCTCTGCCAAGTTTTTCAACTTTTAGTTTTTTATTTTTCATATATACTTCATTAACTGATGTTATTTCCAATTCTCCTCTAGCAGATGGCTTAATTGTTTTGGCAATTTCAACTACATCATTTGTGTAAAAATATAATCCCGGAACAGCTAAGTCTGATTTAGGATTCTTTGGTTTTTCTTCAATTGAGATTGCATTTCCGTCTTTATCAATTTCAACAACACCATATCTTCTTGGATCATTTACTCTATATCCAAATATAGTTGATTCATTTTCTCTTTCATTTGCCTCTCTTAAAATATCTTTTAAATTTCCCCCATAAAATAGGTTATCCCCTAAAATAAGAGCAACATTATCATTTCCAATAAATTCTTTTCCTATAATAAAGCTTTCTGCTAGTCCATTTGGTTTTTCTTGAATTTTATATTCAAAGTTCATTCCCCATTGCGAACCATCACCAAGAAGCTCTTTAAAAGCATTGCTATCTCTTGGAGTGGTAATTATCAAAACATCTCTAATTCCAGCTTCCATTAAGACATATAATGGATAATAAATCATAGGCTTATCGTATACAGGCATTAATTGTTTTGAAACAGCAAGAGTTAAAGGATAAAGTCTTGTTCCACTTCCACCTGCTAATATAATTCCTTTTCTGCTTTTCATTTATAGTACTCCCTCTTCTTTTAGATATCTTTTTAACCCATCTTCCCATTTTGGAAAATTAATTCCAACGTTTGCAAGTTTTTCTTTAGATAATTGAGAATTTTTAGGTCTTACCGCTTGTGTTACTTTCATCATATCTATATATTCTTCTGTTGTAACAGAATTGACTTTGCATTTTATATTAGCATATTTAAAAATAGTTCTTGTAAAATCAGCCCATGTTGTAAATCCTTCGTTTGTTGCATTATACACGCCATAAGGAATTTTTATTGTTACTGCTTTATAAATAACTTCTGCTAAATCTTTAGCATATGTTGGTGAGCCATGTTGGTCAGAGACAACACTTACTTTATCATGTTCATTTCCAAGTTTTAACATAGTTTTTACGAAATTATGTCCACCAATTCCATAAAGCCATGCTGTTCTGAAAATGTAATATTTATCTGCATTATTCTCTATATTTTCTTCTCCATGTAATTTTGTAATTCCATATGCTGTATTTGGTTTCTTTTCATCATCCTCCTTATGAGATTTTGAAATATCAAGATTTCCTCCAAATACATAGTCAGTACTAATATGTACTAGTATTGCATGATTGGCTTTTGCTGCAATTGCTAAGTTCTTAGGCCCAATTGCATTTATTTTCTCAACAATTTCACCAGCTGTTTCAGCCTTATCAACTGCAGTAAATGCCGCACAATTAATAATAACCTCTGGTTTCTTTTCAGCAATAAAACTATCAACATTCTCTTTGTTTGTAATATCAAGTTCAGCAACATCTGTTAGTATTAATTCATTTCCATCCTTAAATTTTTTAATTACTTCTTTTGCAAGCATTCCGTTTGCACCTGTTATTAAGATTTTCATTATTTTATCTCCCTCTATTTTAATTAATATAATAATTCTATTTAAAAATATAGATATTAAGTAAGTTTGTACATACAGCTCAATCGAATTTAGGTTTCTTATAGCTATATATTTTATTCATTTTCAAATAAATCTCTTGTATATATTTTTCTCTTTTCATCTCTTATTTCATTTGTTACCCTATTAGCCATTATGATTGAGCTCTCTGTTTTAAATTTATTTAAATCATTTACAATTTTACATCCATTGTACTCATTTTCTTTTAAAGTAGGCTCATATATAATAATTTTTTGATTATTAGCTTTTAAGCCTTTTATAATATCTAAAATAGCACTCGCTCTAAAATTATCTGACCCAGCTTTCATTGTCAATCTATAAATTCCAACTACTTTTGGTTTTTTTTCTAGTATTTCGTTAACAATAAATTCTTTTCTTGTTGCATTTGACTTAACAATTGCTTCTATTAAATTTTGTGGAACATCTCTATAATTTGCAAGTAATTGTTTAGTATCTTTTGGCAAGCAATATCCTCCATAACCAAATGAAGGATTATTATAACTGTTTCCGATTCTTGGATCTAAACATACCCCATTAATTATATCTCTAGCGTTTAATCCTTTAACATCTGCATATGTATCAAGTTCATTGAAATATGCAACTCTTAGAGCCAAATATGTATTCGAAAAAAGTTTTACTGCTTCAGCCTCTGTACTATTCATAAATAGAGTATTAATTTTTTCTCTCAGTGCAGCTTCTTGCAATAATTTTGCAAATGTTTGTCCTCTCTCGTTTTTATCTCCTATAATAATTCTTGATGGAAATAAATTATCATATAAAGCCTTACCTTCTCTTAAAAATTCAGGTGAAAAAAATATATTATCAATGTTATATTCTTCCTTAATATTTTCAGTATACCCTACAGGAATTGTTGATTTTATTACCATTGTTGTATTTTTATCATTCATTGAAATAACTTTCTCAATAATATCCTCAACACTTGATGTATCAAAGAAGTTCTTTTCCTCATCGTAATTTGTAGGCGTACTGATTATTACAAAATCAGCCCCATTAAAAGCTTCTTTGTAATCAAGAGTTGCTCGTAAGTTTAAGTTCTTTTCATTGAAAAATTTTTCAATATATTCATCCTTAATTGGTGAAACTCTATTATTAATTTTTTCTACTTTTTCTGGAATTATATCTAGTGCAACAACCTCATTATTTTGGCTTAACAACGTTGCTAAAGATAATCCCACATAGCCTGTACCTGCAACTGCTATCTTCATATTAATTTTCCCTTTCTAATTAATGATATTTTATCACAACCTATAATGTCTTTTCTATTTTAATTTATAAAAATTTTCAGTAATCTTACATATAAAATTCTTTGTACCATTTAGCAAATTTTCTTAGCCCTTTTCTTAAATCTGTACTTGGTTTATATCCAAAGTCTTCTTCAAGTGGTTTTGTATCTGCATAAGTTATTGAAACATCACCTGGCTGCATTGATACCAATTCTTTATGTGCTTCAAAATCATAATTAGGTAACAAAACTTTCGCTCTTATTAATTCGTCTTGTAAAATTTGGACAAATTCAAGTAAATTCACAGGATGTCCATTTCCTATGTTATAAATTTTATATGGAGCAATTGGTAGTCCATCTTCGCCATTCTTTTTTTCAGGGGCCTTATTCATAACTCTCCAAACACCTTCAATAATATCGTCTATGTATGTAAAATCCCTTTTACAATTTCCATAATTAAAAATTTTAATTTTTTCTCCTGCTAATAATTTATTTGTAAAACCAAAATAAGCCATATCGGGTCTCCCTGCTGGTCCATAAACTGTAAAAAATCTTAATCCAGTAGATGGAATATTATATAATTTAGAATATGCGTGAGCTAATAATTCATCTGATTTTTTTGTTGCTGCATATAATGAAACAGGATTATCAACCTTATCCTCAGTAGAATACGGAATTTTCTTATTTGAACCATAAACTGATGAACTTGAAGCATATACTAAATGTTCTACTGGATGATGTCTGCAACATTCAAGTATATTATAAAATCCTATTAAATTTGATTCAATATATGCATCAGGATTAGTTATACTATATCTAACACCAGCTTGAGCTGCCAAATTAACAACAATTGTTGGTTTGAATTGTGAAAAAATATTCTCGACAATTTTTTTATCTGCTAAATTTCCCTGTATAAAAATAAATCTATCTTTAAATTCTTTAAGTTCATTTAGCCTATACTCCTTTAATTTTACATCATAATAATTATTTAAATTATCTAACCCAATGATTTGAATATCACCATTTTCTTTTAAAATTTTCTTCGCAAGATTTGATCCAATAAACCCTGCAACCCCAGTAATAAAATATGTTCTCATTTTAATTTACTCCTTTTAAATTCTTTATAATTATTTTTATTTTTTGCTTGTCAATAATAAAAATAAAGAATCCATATAATATAACGCTACCAACTATGCAATATATTATTGAAAATAAGCTATTAGAAACAATTTGTAAAACAATTTTGCAAACCCCAAATGTTATAAGTGACCCTAATAATCCAATAACTAAATCTTTTTTTATATTCAATTTTATAATATTTTTTGTATAAAAATAACTCATTATAACCATAATTGCTTCTGAAAGTAATGTAGTAAACGCAGCAGCATTTTCTTTAAATTTAGGTATTAAAGCAAAATTCAAAATAATATTTGTCATCGCCGAAACTATTGTAGTAATTAATACCTTCTTTTCCATATTAAATGGAACCATAACAACATTTATAAAAAAACATGCTAATGTTGCAAATATTAATGAAAAACTTAATATTTCTAGTGAAGTATATGCACTAATAAATTCATTGCTAAATATTAGTTTGATAATATTTTTTGAAGTCATAAATAGTCCAATTGTTACTGGTAAAACAATAATAAATAAATTTCCTAGAATTTTGCTTAAATTTTTATTTACATATTCTTTTTTTTCATTACGAAGTTCATATGAAATCCTTGGAATTGCTACTTCCATTGAAGCATTTAGCACTTGCTTTACCAAGCTATATATTTTGGCTGATATGCTATATATTCCCACAATTGTTTCTCCATAAATTATTCCTAATATTGTAACATCAGAACTCATATAAATAGTTGAAGCAATTGATGATCCAAACAAAATTAAAACAGGCTTTATATTTGTTTTGAATTCAATATTTAAAGTAATCTTAGGATGAATGTCGTATTTTTTTCTAACAAAGAACATGTTTAATGTATTTGCAATAATAATACTACTTGCATTTGCAATTGCATATATTAAATAATCATCAGGTGTTTTTACAAATATCAAAATCAAAAAGATTGAGACTATCTGGCATATAATTGTTCTTATTGTAATATAGAGATAATCTTCATAGATTGAATTAATCCAATCTGTTCCAATTGTTGTGAATAATACAGATGTTGATTGAATTAATAGAAGAATAGCATATCCATCAAGTTTTTTCCAAAACATTATTAAGATAAATAAAATAATATATGCAATAATTGTTGAAAAGAAATTAATTGAGAAGATTTGACTACTAAATTTGTTAATTTTTTCTCTATCATTTCTTATTTTCGACCCCTCACGAATTGCATATTTTGTTACACCTAATCCTGCAATCAAAGAAATATAACTAATAATAGATGATCCAAAATTAATTTTTCCATAGTAATACGTTCCAAGCACTTTTGAAACATATGGAAAAATAATTAATGGTCCAATTATAACACAAATTTGTTTTATTACATTAAGGAATGCATTCAATTTTAAAGATTTATTTATTACTTTGTTCATATTCTTCTCCAATATTATTTGTATAAAACCTCTTTAACCATGATTCAAAATCATAGTATTCAATAATTTCTTGATCAACTTTCTCATAAGGACTATTTAAAAAAGTCTCTATATTGTCCATATTATCTTCATCCAATATAAAAATATTTTTTGGATTATAAAAATTATATTTTTTTATTTCTTTATTATTTGTTATAAGTTTTTTTTCTAAAAAAATTGATTCCATGCATCTCAAAGTGAGTCCTACCTGGTTATTACATGTAATATCTAAAATTGATTTTGATTTACTTAACCAATCAAGATAATCATCATATTTTACTAAATCTTTTTCATTTTCAATAATTCTTATATTATAATTTAATCCTTTTCTTTTAAATTCATTTTCCAAATTTAAAATTTGTTCTTTTCTTCCTTTTGCTCTTCCTAAAAAAACAATATCATATTTCTTTTTTGTATTTTTGTCTTCAATTTTTACATTCTTAGTATAAAACTGAGGATTATATTTCATCTTATAACTATTTGAATCATTTTTGTCAAATGTCCAAAATTCATCAATATTTTTATCTTCAAGAATTTCTTTATATCCATCATTAATACAATTCCAAAAATAAACAATTAACCTACAATGTTTGTTTTTTTTCTTTATATATCTTGAAATATTAAAACTATAGTAATTTTCTCCTAAAATTACTAAGTCAAATTTATCAATTGTTTTATACCAATCTCCCCAAACCAATTTTCCGTCTAGCCTTAGCTTTCTAATAACACGCATAAAAAAGCAATTATAATTATATTTATAGTATTTTTTTATTTTTCCATTATCAATATATTTTAAAAATATATTGGAATCATCAGATTTTAAATAAATATATTTAACCATATTATCACTGTATGATATATTTAATATATTAAAATAGCCATACACTCCTTTCTCTAAGTTTAACACTAATACATTTAATTGTTATGCTTTATAAATTTAAACTTTGGATCTCTATATTCATTATTTCCCAAAGAACCTACATCATCTATTTTGTAATTCATCTTCCATAAAATATATGGAAATATTAATTGATCTCTCATTGTTCTACTTGCTATAAATTCATTCCAAAAATTATCATAAATTATTTTTGCATTTTCATTTTTTAAATCAGTGACAATTATTGAGCATTCTAATAATCCATAGTGTTCTGGCATTCCTTCCATCTTGTATTTTTTTAATTGCTCTTTTATATACTGCTTGTTTCCCTTTTTATTAAGAATGCAAAACCTTCCCTCATTATAAATAGAATCCCTTTCCGCATGTCTATGTATAGATAAACCTGTTTTGGGGTTAATTGAATATATAAGTTCAGTAATGTCACCTATTACTTGAATATTTCCATCAATATAAATTGAATAATCATATTTGTCTTTAAATAACTTATTGGGATGAAATTTCAAATATCTGTTTGTCAATATATTATTTGATTGCAGAAATTTTTCTTCAATTGGTTCCTTGTTCCATATCTTCCCATTTGCCTTTTCGTTATCTGTGAATAAAAAATAGTCAACATTATCTATTTTAAATAAAGGTTCTACTATATTATCATAATTTCCAGTAACACATGAATAAATTACAATTTTTTTGTCATTATTTTCTGTATAATTATTATTTGTTTTAAAATCATTTGGTCTATTGCTAAAACAATTAATTTTCTTATAAATAATTCTATTTTTTGTCTTATTTAATATGGTTAAAATTTTACCTTTTTTTATTAATTCCTTGGTTCTATTCAAATTCTTGCCCGCAATATAGTTATTTGAAATTAATAAATCTTGATAGTCCGCATTCATTTTTTCAATTATTTTTATGTATTTTTTTTCATTCATTTTATATAATCTCCTTTATATGTTTTGTTAAATAAAATTACTAAAATTAATGTCAAATAAAATATATTCATAATTGTTGTAAATGATATCACAAGCTTAAATACTAACTCTGTACGCACTATATCAAAAATTTTAAAAAAGTATATACTATACAAAATAGTATAAAATGCATTTTTCTTCTTTATTGTTAACTTATTTATTAAATTCATTAAGATTGATGCAACTAATGACATGAAAAAAACTCCAGAATATCCAAAGTCAATGTAATAACTCGAAAAGCCTGTAAAAATATTACTATGGTACATTTTTGAATAATGAATCCAATATTTTTGATAAGCGTCATAATCATCAATTATATGAAATTTGTATAAAATACTCTTAACTCCAGAAAAAGTATTTTCTCCAAAATTTGAAGGCTTTTTAAACAAGTTAGTGTTGATAGCCTCTTGCAATGTTGGAATAGGTCCTCCTATATAAAATCCCAAATATTCAATATAATTAAAATTAGAATTTCTCCCTAGTAAAGGCACTATAATTACAAAAATAAAAATAACTGAAGAAGCAATTGCAATGATCCTAAACTTCATTTTTCTACTTATTTGTGAAAATTTTGTAATGTTACTTTCATAAAAATAGTCAGACGCAAATGCAAAAAAATAAACAACAAATTGCATTCTCCCAGCATTTATTAATGACAATATCATAATAATCATGAGTATAATAACATAATATAAATTATTTCTAATAGTATCTTTTTTTGAAAGATTATGTGCAATAAAGTAGATAAAAACATATCCAATCATTATAGTAGCTCTATACAATTGAGTAGCAAAAGTACCAATTGTATAATTGTTGCTTTTGCTATATAATACAGAACCAACATGATATGTATTTATTAGTTTTGGTAGGTTGTTGTATATTCCTGTAACATACATCATTTTATATATTATAAAGATAGAACTCAGACCAACAAAAATAGAAACAATTACTTTGGTAATCGGTGTAATATGATATAGCTTATTATATACATTTAATTTGTTTGATTCATTCGTAGCATACTTTCTTTCCTTTTCTTTATCAAATTGATTAATAATAAATTCTCCAATATAAAAACCCAATATTCCTAAAATTATTATTATTATTGAGTCATCTTTTAAATCCACAAAATTCCATTCACTAAACCTTCTTGAAATTATAGCAACTATTGATGAAATAAAAAATGTAGTTGAAACAATAAATGTTATAGACAAAAAACTCTTAAATGTTTTATAAGACATTATTGTCATTAAAAGCAAAAATATACTTAACAATATATAATATGTATACAAAATAATTTACCTCCATAATAAACTTTTTAATAAGATTAACCTGTTTCTAAGCATCTTATTAAACTTATAATGATGCATTTGAGAAACATTTCCTTCATGCCTTCTATATTTTATTAATTTTTTATTAATAAATATAGTATTTTTATAGTAAAAATCATTTATCATTCCAATCCACTGATCATGCATCTCAATATCATTAGGTATTGGTAATATATTTTTTACTATTTTACTATCAAATGCCATACAACACCCAATATAAGTATTCTTTAAGAGATTTTTTATTACACCACTACCTGATTTTCTATATTCAAAAAAAGAATCATATATGTTATTTTTTGTATTATCATCAAATACTATTGCATCATGTACAATCAAGTTTGTATGTTCTTTTTTGAAAATTTTTATAACCTCTTCAACTTTATTGTCCATCCAAATATCATCTTGATCTGATAAAAAAATATATTTACCAGTAGCATGGCTTATTGCATTAGCGAAATTTTGCTTAACTCCTTTTCTTGGACCATTAAGTAAAATAATGCGATTATCTTTATAAGATTTTATTATATTTATTGTGTTATCAGTCGAACCATCATCGGATATTAATAATTCATCATTTTTTTCAAGATTCACTAAAATACTATCAATCTGCTCTTTTATGTATTTTTCTCCATTGTATGTAGCCATTGCTACAGAAACTTTATCTCTCACTTTTCTCCCACTTTCATACCAATATATCTTGCAGCCATGTTTGGAATAAATTTTATTAAAACATTCCAATTTTTATCTTGCCATGCTCTTTTTAAAACATACTTTGCTAAGTTTCCACCAGTCGCATTTACTTTGTAATTTTTTAAATAATTATTTTCTTTGAAAAATTTACCTGTTGCCTTGTACCTTTCATAGTATTGTTTTAGTGTAAATATGTGTGAATGTTCTACAACACTATCTGCACAATATTTTATTTTGTATCCATTTGTAATAATTTTATATGCTATGTACATATCTTCACTCATCATAAATTTTTTTTGATCATAGCCATTTAATTTTACAAATATATTTCTATCTATCGCTGATGATGCATCTGAAAAGAAAAATGTTTTAAGTCCTAATTTAGATATATCATCTTTTGATACTAATTTAGATTTGTTTGGATAATTTGATTCTCTTGTATATTTTTCAATTGAATTATTAGTGCATATTTGTCTAGAATATGATGCCACACATTCTTTTTTAGCAATTGGCTTTATCAAATTCGTTAGCCAATCTTTTCTTTTAATAATAACATCCTGAGTAACAAATACAACTATATCGGCATCAGATTCAAATGCTTCTTGTTCTCGTGTAAAACTATGACTAAAATCTTTTGATTCAATAACTTTATATACACAATTATCTAATTCTTTAACAATTTTTTCTGTATCGTCACTGCCCTTGGTAATAACATATCTGATGTTATTTATATCTACATTTTCTTGCATTAAAAACGACTTATGTAAGTTGTTTATGTATTTACTTGCATTATACAGTGGGCAAATTATATCAATTTTTGTCATAAGAACTCCCATTATTTTTTATTACACAAAAAGTATAAAACAAATATATATTTTTTTCAATGCTTTTGTCGAAAATTAGGAAATTTAATAAGCAGAACATTTCAGTATCCATATACCTTTTTATACTTACCATTTATTTTATCCACATTATAAGAGCTCTATTTATTTACCATCATTTGTCATATCTCCATTTCCACTCACTGGAATACTATCACCTAAATATGTAGGCGAAGGTTTAAAAACACACTTTATAAAATCTTTATTTCTTGCTAATATTTCTCTTATTTCCCTATAAGTTGCTCCA
>OCTW011063150.1_pt1 | contig 12749 bp, 9 predicted proteins | sample 1539671 | NCBI WGS metagenome assembly OCTW01 (sample SAMN02144230, study PRJEB22623) | gut metagenome | biome: sheep rumen | host: Ovis aries | place: New Zealand | reverse complement strand
TCTGATTTTTTATATGGTATTTTATTAAAGTACTTATTGTTTTTTATTATGCACTTTTCAACTTTTTTATTATATTTTCATATTCTTCTATACAAGAATCATAATATTCTTCTAATTTTTTCAATCTATCTAATGATAGCATATTTAAAGCTTCTGCATTTCCGTCTATTTTTTTTAGAAATTCTTTTTTTCCTAAAGAATCATATAGAAATTGTTTTTCAATCTTCATTTCTTTCATAAATTGTTCTTGATTCTTAATTATTTCTACGTCTTTTAATAATTCTTTTGAATTATTAATTTCTTTAAATTTTTCTTGTGTATTATTCTTTTGTAACACATTTTTACTAAATAATTTCTTAAAAAAATTTCTTATTTTAGTAATAAAATTTTCTTTATACTCAACAAGTTCCTTATTATTCATTTATTTCATCTCTCCTAAACTATTTAATACTTGTTCCAATCTCTCACATTCTTCTTGCAAGCCTTTTATTTTTTCTTGTTTTTTAAGAATTCTCTCTATAACTTCTTTTTTAGATTCATTTTCCATTCCTTTAATTAAATCATCTGGTGCTACTTCATTCTCTATTTCAGCATCTTCTTCTGTAATACATCTAAATCCCATAAGAGGGTACTCACTCAATGTTCCAAATGAGTTTCCTTTATCTCTATCACGTTCCACTGTAATGTATTTATCTTCTCCAATTTTTATTGTTATATAATCTTCAATATGTACACTATATTCATCTTCTTGTTTTTCACCTATATCCTCTGAACTTTCTTCTTCATTATTTCTAATAGATATATTATAGTCCCTTTTATAGTTACTACCTATTTTCATATGTGGATTTTGAATTATCATTTTCATAAGAGCATTATATTCTTCTTCAGATAATTCAAAATCTTTTTCTTCTTTTATTAATTTTTCTAATTTATCAATAATTTCTTTTCTTGTATCTTCACGTATTTCTACTTCTTTTGGATTTTTATTTCCAGAAGAGATATCTTGTTCTTCATTTCTGTAATATTCTTCAAGTTCTCCTATTATTTCATCTTCAAGCTCACTTCTTACTTCTTCAATCTTATACTCTTTTCCCATTATTTTTTCATTTGCTTCATTACTTTTATACTTATCTTCTTTAATTCTAAAATTGCTTTCTTTGTTTCCATACTCTTTATTTATCAATTTGTCCAAAAATTTGATTAATTTTTCATCATTTGTTTTTTCTACTTTTTCTAATTCATCATAAAGAAAATCAATAAAGTCATTTTTATCTGATTTTCTAAATTTCTTATGCCAATATGCAAAACTCATTTTATCCTCACGCGGTTTTCTTCTTTCAGCTTCTTTTTTTCTCTCATCAATTCTCTCTCTCAAAGTTTTATTTTTTGGTTTTATTTCATTTAAAATATCTGATAGTCTATCTATTTCTTTCTTAATCTCTTCCTTATCTGTTATTTTCTTCCAGTGTTCTTTAAATTCCTTTAATCCTTTTTGTTCGTCTAATGCAATGTTTATCAAGTCAACAATTTTAACACTATTATATAGATATGACAAATCATTTACATGATCATTATTTATAATTCTGTCCATACTTTTTAACATTTTACTCATGTATTCTTTATCAGTTCCTATTTTGTCTTTAATTCCTTGCATATACTCTTTAAATCCATCTAATCCTACATTTTCTAAGTTGTCTTCATTTGCCTTTAAATATTCTGCTAAAAATCTTGCAATTGATTCGTTATATGAAAAATCTCCATCACAAGCAATTCCAACTGCACCATCTTTTAAAAGAAAAGGATTAGTTTTTAATAATTTATCTTTTAATTCTTCATTAATAAAGTCAATAATGTTTCTAGCTGTTTCGTCTTTATTATAAATTCTTACAACAATATCATCTGCTCTAATATTATCTGCTACTTTCATTTCATATATTACAGAATTTTCCAAAAGATAATCTAGTAATTTAGATGTAACTTCTTGCAAGTTTTCTTTATTAGTTGGTATATAAAGTTTAATTCCTTCTGGTGCTATTTTAGTCTCTTTTGCATATTTTATTCTTGTATCGCTAAAAATTCCAAATCCATGTATTTTATCACAAACATTATTTCCTTGTGAACTGTATTTTTTTATTAATTCTTGTTGTTCATTTACTAATAAAGAATCTGAATTTCGTTCTTCTTCTGATAATCCATATGAATAAAGTTCAGAATAAATTTCTCCTACATCTATTTTTTTATTTTTTCCCAACATTTTAATAAATTTATCCATTTCATCAAATCTACTATCCATTAAGCTCCTCCTTATATTCAATGATTTTTAGCATACACTTTTCTTTTTTAAGTATATCATACATTTTTTAAAAAACCTTAAATGATACAAAATTTTAATGCATTTGTAAATATTTTGTAATATATACTTTTTATACCCAAAATGACTAGCTTATTAGAATATATAAAAAAATATAATATATCTCTATAATTCTTGATTTTATTTTTTACAGTGACTCTTTTTTATATAAAAAATGATAAATTCATAAATTTTTGAATTTATCATTTTATACTTGTATTTATAATATTCCCTTCTTCTTTTTTTTTGGTTCTTCCTGCTCTTTTGTTTCACTTTTTTCTTTACTTACTTGAGATTCTTCATCTTCTTCTAGCATTATTATCTTATTTAAGTCTTTGGCAAATCTTTTAAGTATAACATATTTAATAGTTGTTTCTTTTCCTTTTAAATAATCTCTGATTAGTTGTTTTAATAATTTCATATTTTTAATTTCTTTTTTTACAACTTCTGGATATAGCTCTGCTCTTTTTAGCATTCTTTCTTTTATAATAACTATATCCTCATTTGGTGCACAAGAAATTCTTTGGAATACTTGGTATGGCTCAAAATATTTGAATATTGGAATATCCATACATTCTTTATCAAAACTTTCATAGAATTTTTCCATCTTCATTGGAATATTTTTAAATATTTCTTCAGCTTTAACTTCATACTCTTTTTCTAAAAGTTCTTCATTTAAACTATTAAAAGTACTTATAACTTCATTTATATCTTTTGTTGATCTATAAATAGAAATTTTTTCTAGTTCATCTCTTACATTTGGAAAATATCTTGAATGTGTTGCTGATAAATTCATACCTGTAATAAAGTCTTCTTTTAATCTTTTTAAGTCATAACTTATTAGACCATTTTTTAAGAAATATATGTAATAAACATATAATTTTGCAACATCTATAAGCTCAAGTTTTCCAGATTTAACATCTTGCAAAGCTTCATATATAATATCAAAAAACTTACTATCTGGTATTTTCCAATATTCTTCTACAAGAATCTTTTTATATGCAGGTATACTTCTTTCACCACTTGTTGCAAGCTCAGCATCTTGCATATCTTGCTTAAATAATTTCATATCAAAAATTCTAGTTTGAATATAATATTCTATAAATTTAAAAAATCTATAATCTGCTTTAAAATTATAATAATAATTTCCATCAAATTCTTTTATATAGAATTGTCTATTATCCATCAAAACTCTTGAAGAAACTAAAATAGATTTATATTCTTCATTATCTTTAATATTTTTAAACTTTTCTTTAATTACATTTCCTGATTTTATTTCAAATGATGCTGCAATTGTGAATATAAGCATTGTTTGCATTACTACTTTGTTGGTATTTGGAAAATGTTTATCAGTCATTTCATAAATCCTACTAAAATCATTTAGAGCTTGTTTTAATATTCTTAAATTCCTTGTTCCACTTTTCTTAAATGTAGACATTATTAAACTAGTATTTTCTCTTAAAAATTTGATTAACCCTTTATTGTGCTCATATCTCATTAAAATTCCATTAATAATATAGTCAAATTTAGGAGCATATTCAAATGTTTCTCCTATTAATTTTTCCTTTATTCTTTCATAATCATTTGCTCGTTCAAAAACTTTTTCAATTCTATCTTTTATTTTTTCAACCAAAGGTAAATCATCTTTATTAAGCTCGCCTTGTTTATCTAAAAGATATGTTGCAATAAAAGTTTTCATTTCTAAGTTTTCACTTTTCATCTTTGTTGCGAGCTCTTTTTCATTACATATAATTATAGTTTTTATATGATCATGTTCAACAAAGTTATTTATATATCCTAAAATATCAATAACATCAACATTTGCTCTTTCTAAATCGTCAAAACAAAGAACTTTATCCTCTGTAGAAAAGAATTCCTCATAATCTATTCTATCTCCGTTAGATGATACACCAAAAAAGTTTGCCATATCAAGTCCTGTTTTTGCATATTCAGGAATTACTGTTTGTTCATGTGTACTCATATACTTCTTTAGACTTTTATCCATTAGCTGAGTTGTTTCTATAAATATCTTTTTACTTATTTCTTCTAAATTTGAAATTCCATATAGAGACATATAAATGGTTTTGTATGTTTTTCCATTTAATTTTAATGATTCAATTTTTTGTCTTATTTGATTATTCCAAAAATATGTCTTGCCTGACCCCCACTCACCATTTATCATTATTGCATAATCAGTATATTCAGATCTAACATAATTTAAAACGCTTTCTAATAAATCATCCATACTATATTTCCTTTCTTTCTAGTCCTTTGCAATTGTTAATACTCCAACAATATTTGAACCATTTTTTTTTATAATATGAGCACATTCATTTACAGTATTTCCTGTTGTAAAAATATCATCTACAATTAAAACTTTTTTATTAATTATATTATTTACATATTTTTCGTTCATTTTATATGTATTTTTTACATTCTCTTCTCTATTTTCTTTTTTTAATGAGCTTTGTGGATAATTGTTTTTCACTTTAATTAAAGCTTTATCTATATACTTTATATCAAAACTTTTAGCTATATTTTTAGCAAATATTGAACTTTGATTATATCCACGTTCTTTATATCTCTTTCTGCTTATCGGTATTGGAATTATTATATCATATTTTTTTATTTGTACACAAAATTTTTCATTTTTTTTCAAAAAATTTAAAAATGTCATATATAAATAGTTTTTTTCATTAAACTTGTAATCTATTATTTTTTCTCTAATTAAACCATCATAGCTAAAAATATATAAATGTTCTAAAAAACTGCTTGTCATATTTTTATAATCATCTACACAAAATAAAGCCATTTTATTAAGTTTATTTTCACATTTATTGCAAAGTGAGTTTTTATCTAATTTACCACATATTCCACATACTTGTGGATAAATACAGTCTAAAATTCTATTAATAATACTATGTATCTTCCTTTCCTCCTAATTTAAATTTTAGCCCCGTATTTCTTTTTTTACTATCTACATTTTGAATCATATAATTTACAATGTTTTTATCTCCAATTATTATAAGTAAATCTTTTGCTCTTGTAATACCTGTATAAAGCAAATTTCTTGTAAGTAAAATTGGTGCAGCTTTTGGTATACACATAATTACTACATCATATTCGCTTCCCTGTGCTTTATGAATTGTAACAGCATAACTATGTTCTAATTGTTCAAGTTCAGAAAATTCATACCATGCTACTTTTTCATCATCAAATCTTACTATTACATTTTTTTCTAGTTCATTAATATCAATAATTGTTCCTATTTCTCCATTAAATATACCGCTTCCTACTTCATATTCTGCTCCTGACCTACCTTCTCTTTCCCAATAAATATCATAGTTGTTTTTTACTTGCATTATTCTGTCTCCCACTCTAAAAATAACGCCATTTGCTTTTTTTTCTTTTTTAAAACCATCTTCTGGATTTAAAACATTTTGTAAATAACTATTTAGTTCCTTTGTTCCAAGCATTCCTTTTTTAGTAGGAGTAAGTACTTGAATATTTTGAAAAAAATCATAATCACCATAATTTTGAAGTCTTCCTGTACACAAAGAAATAACTTGAGATAATATCTTTTCTTGATTTGTTTCATTTATTACAAAAAAGTCCTTTTTTGAGTCTTCTTCTAATTCATCTTTACTTAAAAAATCTTTTCCTTCATTTACTCTATGAGCATTTACTACTATTTGACTTTTGGCAGCTTGTCTAAATACTTTATCCAAATGAATAGTTTCTATTGTTTCAGATTCAATTAAATCTTTTAATACACTTCCTGGCCCAACAGATGGAAGTTGATCGCTATCTCCAACTAAAATAAGCTTGGTTCCCTGATAAAGTGAACTTACTAGATAATTCATTAGAAACATATCTACCATTGACATTTCATCAACTATTACTAAATCAGCATCTATAGGAGTACCTTGATATTCTTGTTTTTGCTTTAAAAATATATTTTCATCAAATTTCCCTATTTCTAATAATCTATGAAGTGTACTTGCCTCCTCTCCTGTAGTTTCTGTCATTCTTTTCGCTGCTCTTCCTGTTGGTGCACAAAGAACCACTTTGTTTCCTTTAGATTTATATATTTCAATTATTGCTCTAATTATTGTGGTTTTTCCTGTACCTGGGCCTCCTGTAATTATTGTTACATTATTATCATTTACAGCTTTTACCGCTTCCTTTTGTTTTTCTGATAAATCTATATTATCTAATAATTCATATTTTTCAAGTTCTTTATTAATTGTTCTTATATATTTAATATTTTTTGAATTATTTAAAAATTTTATTCTTTTTGCTATGCTTTGTTCAGTTTGATAAAAACTTGCAAGATATATCCATGTTTCTTCATCATTTCTTTGCTCTTCTATCACTTCCCCTAAAGTTTTTAAATTTATTAAATTATCTTCTATATCTTGAATATTCACTCCAAGTAATGATCTAACATATTCTATTAAATTTTCTTTAAGAGTACAGCAATGTCCATTATATGTTATCCTAATTAAAGCATATTTTATTCCACTTTTTATCCTCTTATCATTATTTATATCCATTCCTAAATCCATAGCCATCTTATCTACTTGTTTAAAATCTACTCCTCTTGCAATATCTATTAATATATATGGATTAGCTTCTATTTGTTCTATAGCTTCTATTCCTAGTTCATCATAGACTTTTTTTGCATTTTCTGCTCCAATTCCAAATCTTTCTAAAAAACCAACTATTTGCCATACTTCAAAGTGTTCTATAAAGCTTTCAGATATTTCTAAAGCTTTTTCTTTTGTTATACCTTTTATTTTTGCTAATTTTTTTGGTTCATTTTTTATAATATCTATTGTGTCTTCTTTAAATAAATCAACAATTTTTCTTGCTGTCGCAGGTCCTACTCCTTTTATCATTCCATTTCCTAAATATCTTTCTAGCGCTTCTAAAGTTTGTGGCATAAGCTTCTCAAAAGTATCTATTTTAAATTGTCTTCCATATTCTTTATGTTCAACAAATTTTCCATATACTTTTAGTTCATCACCTTCTACTACAAATGGCAAATAACCAACAACAGTAATAATATTATCTTCTTTACCATCTATTTCATCTACATACATATCAGCTATTGTATAACTATTAACTTCATTTTGATATATTATTGCTGTTATTTCTCCTGTAAGTTCCAATTTATTTCCTCCTACCGAAAATCTTTTTTGTTTTAACAGTATATCATTAGTTTAATAATTACTCAAGTGGAAAATAAAAAATATAATAAAATAGCAAGGATTATTTTTAATCCCCGCTATTTCATTAATATTCATTTAAGCTCTAAAAAACTAATTTTCCAAGTCTAGCTTTATTAATTTGTAATAAATCAGATGTAGTTACTGAGTTATCACCATTAATATCTCCTGCTTCTAGGTAAACACCTTTAAGTATATTTTTTTTAAGTCTATGCTTGTTTACTGCTAATAAATCTTTCACTTCAATTTTGCCATTTCCGTCTATATCTCCTGTTACAACTAATACATATTCAATTTCATTGTTTAAAACTATTTTTGTTCCTGTTCCAACTATATCTTCATTTGATATTTCTTGATTACTATTATTTATAACTTTATAATTATCAGCAGTTATATCTAAATTTTTTATTAAATCTTCTAATTTAGTTTTAGGACTAATCTTCTTTATTTCTAGTTCCTTAACTTCATATTTTTCACTTTCAATTTTTGGCTCTACTATATCTTCTTTTAATGTCATAACATCTAGAATTTCACTTGTTGATTTATTACCAGCCATATCATATGCTTCTATATAAATATTATATTTTGTATTTGGTAAGCAATCTTTAAAATTAAAAGTCATAGGTATTTTTGATCTTGACCCTTGAGTTTTTGCTATTTTTTCAAAATTCAAAAATTCTGTTCCATTTTCTGTTTTATAATAAGCAACATATTTATTAATTCCTGATTCTTCATCTTGTACATAAAACATTATGTTAAAACTATTTTTTGTTATATCAATTGCTTTAATTTTATTATCAATTACATTTTCTTCTGAACTAATCTTTGGACCTTTAGTATCATTTTCTATTTCATATTTTAATGTTTTAACCGTAATAGTATCACTTGTAGACATATTTCCATCTACATCATATACATCTACATATATAATATAACTTGTTTCTGATAATAGATTTTCTAATGTAAATACCACTGTTTTACTTAAATTTGTTCCAGCATCTTCAAATACTTCTTCAGAACTTTTATATTCTGCATCTGATTCTTTTTTCCAATGCCATATCATTTTTCCTAATCCTGATAATTCATCTTGTGCTGATATTTTCACATTAAATCCTGAATCTGTTATATCATAAGCATTTAAATTTTTCTCTAATCCTTCTGTGTCAGGTGTTAAAATTGGTCCAACTGTATCTTCTATATCAGGTTTCTCATGTTTCAATGTAGTAACATTTATAATATCACTTTTTGTTTTGTTTCCAGCGACATCATATACTTCAAAATATAAATTATACGTTGTATCTGAAGATAATCCTGATAATGTATATTTATATGCTGTACTTTCTGTTGTTCCTTGTTCCTTAAACTCTTTTATTTTTGAAATATATTCTGTATCTGTATTTTTTTTAAAATACCAAATTATTTTACCTAACCCAGATTTTACATCTTGTATTTCTGTTCTTAAATTAATTTCAGTTTCAGTTATTTTGTAAGCACTTAAAATCTCTTCTATTCGGTTTCCTATTGGAAGACTTCCAGATCCGTTCAAATAATTTCTAATTGCATCAATATCAGATTGATTTAATTCTCCATCTCCATTTACATCTGATTGATAAAACAAAATATCAGTAAGTGTATGATTTCCTGCAATAACAGATTCTAATAACTCTATATCATATTCATCAACATATAAACTATCATCTACATCTCCAAAAATCCATGGACATCTTAATATAGGTCCTTCTACATCTACTTCAGTTGAATCTCCTAATGTTTTTTGTATACCTGTATTAAATCTAATACTTTTAATTTCACTATTAACTATAACTAATCCAATTACAAATACTATAATTGCTGATATTATTACTAATTTAAATAAATTAATTTCAAATACTTTCTTTTGATTTCTATTTTTCATTTTATCCTCCTGTTTAATATTATTTTTTATACATTTTACTTATATTTTTATATTAACATATTTATTTTTCTGATTCAAGTTTTTGACTAAATTTCTAAAAAAATCTTTCAAATATTCACATGATTTTCCTTGACTTTTATGCTAAATAATAATATACTTGACCTATCAAAATATATTAAAAAAGGGCTATACCCTTTTAAATAGGAGGTAAAAGTCAGTATGCAAGATTTAATTGAAATCAGATGGCACGGTAGAGGCGGACAAGGAGCAAAAACTGCATCTTTATTACTTGCAGATGCTGCATTTAACACTGGAAAATATATTCAAGGATTTCCTGAATATGGACCAGAAAGAATGGGAGCTCCAATTACTGCATATAACCGTATTAGTAACAATCCAATTACAATTCACTCAAATATTTATGAACCTGATTATGTTGTAGTTGTAGATGATTCTTTATTAGAATCAGTTGATGTTACAGCCGGATTAAAAGAAACTGGTAGTATAGTTATAAATACTACAAAATCACCAGATTATTTAAGAAGTGTTCTTAAAAATTACCAAGGAGGAATTTATACAATAGATGCAAGAAAAGTATCTATGGAAACACTTGGAAAATATTTTCCAAATACTCCAATGCTTGCAGCAATTGTTAAAGTTAGTGGTATAATGTCTGATGAAGATTTTATTAAAGATATGGAAGGTTCATTTAAGCATAAATTTGCTAAAAAACCTGAAGTTATAGAAGGAAATATGAAAGCTATAGAAATGGCTTTACAAGAAGTAAAAAAAGTCTAAGAAAGGATGATTATAATGTCTGAAATCACACCAAATACACCTATGGAAGAACTAACTATAGGTGGAAATATATATGAGGCAGGAAATGCTAGAAATTTCAAGACTGGTGACTGGAGAAGTACAAAACCTGTATATATTCCAGAAAACTGTAAGCAATGTGGACTATGTTTCCCTGTTTGCCCAGATAACGCAATTCCTGTAAATAAAGAGCTAAAAAGAGAAGATTTTAATTATGATTATTGCAAAGGCTGTGGAGTATGTGCAAAAGTATGTCCATTTAAAGCCATAGAAATGCAATAATAAAGAAAGGAAGATTAGAAATGAGTATAAGAGAAAGATTAAGTGGAAATGAAGCATCAGCAACAGCCATGAAACAAATTAATCCAGATGTAGTAGCTGCCTTCCCTATCACTCCATCAACAGAAATACCTCAATACTTTTCAACATTTGTGGCAAATGGTGTAGTAGATACAGAATTTGTTGCAGTTGAGAGTGAACATAGTGCTATGAGTGCATGTATAGGTGCAGAAGCTGCTGGAGCAAGAGCTATGACAGCAACATCTGCAAATGGATTGTCTTTAATGTGGGAAATGATTTATATTGCATCAAGTCTTAGACTACCTATTGTAATGAGCTTAGTAAACAGAGCTGTTTCTGGTCCATTAAATATACACAATGACCATTCAGATGCAATGGGAGTTAGAGATGCTGGATGGATAATGTTATTTTCTGAAAATAACCAAGAAGCATATGATAATATGCTTATGGCACATAGAATAGCAGAACATAAAGATGTAATGTTACCTTTAATGATTTGTCAAGATGGATTTATTACATCTCATTCTATAGAAAATATTATGCTAGAAGAAGATGAAGCAGTAAAGAAATTTGTTGGAACATATAAACCAGAACATTTTCTATTAAATGCTAATGAACCAATGGCAGTTGGACCATTAGATTTACAAGGCTATTTATTTGAACATAAAGCTCAACAAGCAGAAGCAATGAAAAACGCAAAACAAGTTATTTTAGATGTATCTAAAGAATTTGAAGAATGGACAGGAAGACATTATGGATTATTTGAAGAATATAAATTAGATGATGCTGAAATTGCTATCGTTTGTATGAACTCAACTGCAGGAACAACAAAATTTGTTGTAGATAAATTAAGAGAACAAGGAATAAAAGCTGGATTACTTAAAGTTAGAGTATTTAGACCATTCCCTGTAGAAGAAATAGCAAATAGTTTATCACATTTAAAAGCTGTTGCAGTTTTAGATAAATCACATTCATTAAATGCTGCTGGTGGAGCTCTATTTGAGGATGTTACTTCAAGTATGTATGTAAATAATAAACATGTACCAACAGTAAACTATATATATGGAATTGGTGGACGTGATACAAAAGCAGATGATATCGAATCTGTATATAGAGACCTACAAGAAATTGCAAATACAGGAAATGTTGGAAATCCATATAGATATTTAGGATTAAGAAGAAAGGATGTGAAGTAATATGCCATATAATATGAAAGAAGTCGTTGCAAATAAAAAGCCTCACTTTACAGAGGGACATAGAATGTGTGCTGGATGTGGTGCTCCAGTAGTTGCAAGAATGGTTATGAGAGCTTTAAAAGATGAAGATCATGCAGTTGTTGCTGGTGCAACAGGATGTATGGAAGTTTCAACTTTTATTTATCCATATACTTCATGGGATAATTCTTTTATTCATACAGCTTTTGAATGTGCTGGCTCTACCCTATCTGGTGTAGAAGCTGCATATAAATCTTTAAAGAAACAAGGAAAACTACCAGAAGATAAACATACAAAATTTATCGCTTTTGGTGGAGATGGTGGAACATATGATATAGGACTTCAGGCATTATCTGGTGCAATGGAAAGAGGACATGACATGGTTTATGTATGTTATGATAATGGTGCATACATGAATACTGGTATTCAACGTTCTTCTGCAACACCTAGATTTGCAGACACTACTACTACTCCAGCAGGTAAAGTTATTCCAGGAAAAATGCAAAATAGAAAAGATTTAGCAAAAGTTATGGCAGGACATAATCTTCCATATCTTGCTCAATCAATTGCTATGGGAGATTTTAGAGATTTATATGAAAAAGCAGAAAAAGCAATTTACACAGAAGGTCCATGTTTCTTAAATGTTTTAGCTCCATGTCCTCGTGGATGGGGTTATCCAACAGAAGATTTAATGGAAATTAATAAACTTGCTGTTCAAACATGTTATTGGCCACTATATGAAGTTGTTGATGGTAAATATCATATTACATTTAAGCCTGCAAAAAAACTTCCAATTGAAGAATTCTTAAGACCACAAAAACGTTTTAGACATATGTTTAAAGAAGGAAACGAATGGATGATTAAAAAATTCCAAGAAGAAGTTGATAGAAGATGGCAAGAATTATTAGATTTAGAAGAAATGA
>OCTW011459108.1_pt1 | contig 12750 bp, 10 predicted proteins | sample 1539671 | NCBI WGS metagenome assembly OCTW01 (sample SAMN02144230, study PRJEB22623) | gut metagenome | biome: sheep rumen | host: Ovis aries | place: New Zealand | reverse complement strand
AAATCAAAAAAACAACAAATCCTAAATCAGAGATGGCAAAAGCTTTTGATGTATTAGATAAAGATATAAGTAAAAAAAGAGGAATAGGCGCAATAATATGTAGAGGCGATTACAAATTAAAACTAAGAGATAATCTTTATGCGCTTCCAATTGAATATATTTAAGCGCAATACTTTTGGGGGATATTATATTGAACACTATTGCATTTGTATTACTATAGTTGTGGCGATCCAGTATAGTAGAATTGTCATTGACCAAAGTCATTTATCTGACTTTGTATGAATGATTTATCTAATATAGATCAGGCCTCCTCGGAGGCTATTTTTGCTGGAAAAACGCAATTTTAATAAGAATTTAAGTTGGAAAAATGCAAATATCAAGTAAATCTAGGTTGGAAAAATGCAAATAGTGTTATAATATTCATGATGGAGGTGGTGATATGCTCTTTCGAAAGATAACTGAAGACATTCAAAAATGGTACTTGAATAGTTCGACAGGACTATTGATTGATGGTGCTAGACAAATCGGAAAGACCACGATTATCGAAGACTTTTTATCCAGTAATAATATTGATTTCATTGAACTTAATTTATTAGAAAATAAACTTGCTTTAGACGCTTTTAATTCCTCCACTAATGAAAAAGAATTAATGCTTCGTATATCTGCATTAGCCAATAAAAATATTGTTGAAGGTAAAACAGTCATTTTTATTGATGAGATACAAGAGGCAAAGGATGCCATTACTCCAATTAAATTCTTAGTACAGAAGGCGCCTTACAAGTTCATTTTTTCAGGCTCATTATTAGGGGTGAAAATGAAAGACGTTTTATCTGTTCCCGTCGGTTTCTTGACGGTGTTGCCAATGTATCCGATGGACTTTTGGGAATTTTGTAAGGCAGTCGGTGTTTCGGACAAAACCTTTTCCTATTTAAATGACTGCTTTCAGAACAAAACTAAAGTTGATAAAATCATTCATAGGCAAATGATGAATTTGTTTAATACTTATATTGTTGTGGGTGGTATGCCGAAGGCAGTATCGGATTTTGTAAAAACAAATGATATGACTAAGGTTAACCAAGTCCTGGCAAGTATTGATTATGGTTATCGTCAAGATATCACTAAATATCAGAAGAACAATAAATTATTGATTCAGGAAATTTATGATTTGATACCAAGTGAGTTGAATTCTCAGAATAAGAGGTTTATTTTGAAGAGCCTGAATCAAAAAGCTAGATTCTATCAATATGAAACCTCATTTACATGGCTAAAAAATAGTGGAGTAGGATTGTTTGTCCATAATGTCGATAATCCTGTATATCCGCTCTTGGCAAGTAAAGAACGGACATTGTTTAAGTTATTTCTATGTGATGTAGGTTTACTGACTTATAAACTCTTCAACGGCAATCAAACTGCTATTTTGAATGGTGATTCAAATCTCAATTTTGGTGCTGTTTATGAAGCAGTAGTCGCACAAGAATTAACAGCTCATGGTTTTGATTTGTACTACAACAGTGATAAGAAAAGGGGTGAAATTGATTTTCTAATTGAAAAAGGAAATGATGTTATTCCTTTAGAAGTAAAGAGTGGTAAGGACTATAAAAGACACTCGGCATTATCGCAATTGATGTCCAATCAAGAGTTCGATTACCCATTAGGCATTGTTTTGTGCAATGGCAATATCGAGAATGAAGATAGAACTCTTTATCTGCCTGTGTATATGATTGGATTCTTACAAAATGTCCAGAATAATAAGCCGAATATAGTTAAATTAGATATTACGAGTTTGATCTAGTTACCGGTTGGCTCCACCAGTATAGTTAAATAGGATTGATACAATAGTGTCAGTCCTTTTTTGGTAAACACAACTTGTGCACTGCATTTTCGTGGTAATAAGCAGCATTTATATTGCATTTTCGTGGTAATAAGCAGCATTTATATCGCATTTTCGTGGTAGCGAACGACATATTCGCTGCATTTTCGTGGTAATAAGCAGCATTTATGTCGCATTTTCGTGGTAAAAACAATATATGGTGAGCCACAGAACCCTTAGGCGAGGCTGAAATCCTATACACAAGCTGCGATGCTACAAACGATAAGGCAATACCTCTATACCAAACGGCCGTTTTGAAATTACGGGTGAAAAGATCGATGGAGAAATCGTTTTTAAACTTGGCTTATAGGAGGGCACATTGATGAATCGCAAATATGAGGTGGTTCGATTCAAAAAAGACGGTTTGATGCTTGACGTGAATGTGTCTGTTTTTTAGGAGAGACAAATCAGTTATTTCAAGGCATATTAAGAACATTTTTAAAGAAGGAAAACTGGAGCCAAATCAAACTGTTGCAAAAAATGCAACGGTTCAAATGGAAGGAAATTAAATTGTTAGAAGAACCACTGAGTTCTATAACTTTGATGTAATTGTCTTGGTTGGCTAAAAATTGTGGTATATTGATAAGTAGTATGCAAAACGATGATAAACTCGACACTAGAATTTTTATAGAACATCTCATAGCAACATTCTTGATTATGCTAGCGTGTTGGGGTCTTTGTATTGTTCTGGGTGTTTTTGGCATCACGACCAAAACGGCATTTTGGGTCTATATTCCATGGTTTATCGGTGGAGTATCACCTGCAATTGCATCTTTTGTGATTCTTAAAAAGAATCATGTGGTGAATGGATTTGTGGATTGGTTAAAACATATATTTGATTTTAAACACAATCTTTGGTGTTATTTGCTGGCCATACTTTTCCCGGTGATTCAAGTGTTGATGATGTGTTGGATCTCTGGATTCAAATTCGGTTTACCACTATATTGGCTCCCTCTCATGATTCTTGCGATGATATTTGCAGGAGGCCTTGAGGAGATTGGATGGAGATATATCAGTTTTCCTTTCTTGAAAAAGAAGTGTGGTTTTATCTCGGCTGCCTTAATTCTTGCAGTAATCTGGTGGTTATGGCATTTGCCTTTATTCTTTATTCCTGGTGTCAGTCAATATCATAAAGACTTTTTCGTTTTTGGCATTGCGGTTCTGGGAATGAGTTTTATTTTGGCAACCGTAAGAGAGGTTACTGGTAGTGTCTGGCTTTGCATTCTATGCCATGCAATAATCAATTCTGCTGGTAATTTCTTCCATTATGATATGTATGGAAGTTATCTTGCTAGTTTGATCACCACAGCGGTTATCATTGTGATTTCTTTTGTCATTTTGTTTGTGTACCGCAGGCATCATAAAACAGCATACTATTCCACTAACCAAGAAGATGCTTGAAAATAGTGGTGCTAATATGAAAACCGGCTTGACTTCATCATCGTCAGCCGGTTCTTTGTTGTGCAAATTTGCTTAGGGATTTTAGAGAATCGTGATGATGCCTTTGGTGGCATTCATCTTGATATGGTCGCCATCTTTTAATCGTTTGGTTGCACCTGAAACATTGACGATGGTAGGAAGACCATATTCTCTAGCAACAACAGCACCATGAGAAAGAGAAGAACCAATCTCGGTAATTAAACCAGCGGCATTGGAGTAATATGGTGTCCAACCGATATCGGTAAATTTGGCAACCATGATTTCACCTTTCTTTAACTGGTTGGCATCCTCGACGCTGTTGATGACTTTGACGATACCTTCACATTCGCCGATGGAAACAGGTACACCTTTTAATTGTCCATCATTTTCGACATAATCTTCTTTAATGGGTGTTGGGCGTCCAAGATAAATATCATCAAAGACTAATTCTTCTTGTAATGGTAATGCCTTTCTTCTTAGAATGGCTTTCTTTTTCAGGGAAATATCGCCATTGATGTATAAACCAATTTCTTCATGTGTGAAGAAGTAGATTAAGTCAGGATCATCTAAAAGCTGTTCTTTGGTCATCAATTGTGCAAGGATGGCATATTGGGTCTTGAAGATATCGATGATCTTGATCAAGCGGGATTTGGTGTATTCTCTATCGACAACAGCCTGTCTGGCTTTCTTGGCATAAGAGATGCACATTTTTCTTAGGAAGGATTTTTTTACGAAGGCAAATTCCTTCTTGAAATCAATTTCTACCTCTTTGCTAGCCATGGACATAGGGGAGTTAAGAATACTTCTAAGATAACTCATCAAAGAGAGCTGTTCGTGTCTCCATGGTTTATTTCTCAGTTCTGCTTCCTTGATACAACGATGTCCGTGGATTTTTAAGAATTCATCGTATTTTTCTTTGATATCTTGATTTTGATTGATGAAATCAAGCAATTCCTGTTCCTTAAAAGAAACAGCCGAGCTATCTTTTTCTTTGATCATCAAGGAAATTTCCTGAAGCCTTTTTAGAATATCTGCACTTTCAATGTTTGGGATGTTAGATAATAGATGGGATAAGAAAGCCTGGTATTCCTTCTTATCAGGGAAATAGGAATCTAGCATCATGTATAACGTGCTCGATGCACTTCCAGAGTAGGAACTAGAGGCGTAATGATAAATCAAACTTTCATCTAGATACTTCAGGTTGTTATCGATTTCTTTATATTTTTCTTTGTAATCTTTTGTCTCACTGAATTTTACTTTGTCAAACAAAGAATCAAACTTCTTCATCGCTTTGTCACCAGAAAAGACATACTTCAAAAATCTTAATGAATTGATTCCTCTGACTAGAGGATTTGCGTATTTCTTGGTGATTTTTGGATAGTCATGATATTCACCCATGATGGAGAGATTCATAGACTGAGGGTTGGCGATAGCCACTCTGGCGTGCATGTTATATAACAGATTCATATCGAAGAAGAGATGATTGGAAAAAGAAGAAATCAGTCTAAGAGGTTTTTCACTATAGGGATTTTTATATAGACCGGCTTTAGCCAGCATATATCTCATACCATAGTCGATGGCTTTGGCACTGGTAGATAATGTCAAAGGAGTGACAGCACCAGGCATCATTTCCCCAACGTTTCTCTTGGTGAAAAGATGATTGGTCAAATCATCATCTCGATCAAATTCCTCAAGGTCGATGATCTCGGTGGTGATAGGTCTCATCTGTAAAAGATAGAGATCGCCATTCATCGCCCATTCGATGTCCATGTCGCCATGGAAGGTGTCTCTGATTTTCTTAGAGATATCATAGAGTTTTCTGATCTCATCTAAGGAGAGTAATTCATCTTCTTTGGCTTGGAAATGCTTGCGGGAGATTTCATACTGATGGGCGTTTTTGATACCGGAGACAAGGTTTTCACCTTGGCCTTTGACTGCTTCAATCAGAATGTTGGAACCATTGGTTGGAGCTGCGGTAAAGATAACACCGGATTTTTTGCTGTCGATCATTTCCTGAACGACGATGTTCATCATGCTGTCGTTATGAATATGGAAGTGCTTCTCATATTCTTCACTTCTTAATGTCTTGAGAGAATCAATGCAGGATTTGATTTTCTCCAGCAAATGTTCTTTATCGACAAATAGGAAAGTATCATACTGTCCAGCATGGGAAGAGGTCTCGCCATCTTCGTTAGAGGCACTAGAACGAACTGAGACGTTCTGAAAATGATGTTCATCAAAAAAAGACAAGATTTCACTCTCATCTATGTTGTCTGTTTCGGTAATCAAAAAACCGCGAGGTACCTTAAAACCAGCTTTGATCAATTGATCAAGGCCCTTGGCTTTACCTCCGATCTGTGGATATATTTCCTGGGGAATATCACCTAATAGATATAATTTCATTTGCGTTTAAAACTTTCTATCTTTCTGGAGTTGAAATATCTGGAAGCATCGTGATTAAAACCGATTTCCAAAATACCTCTAGAAGAGATGCCGTCGATTTCATATTCTGCAATATTTTCGTGAAGAATGTATTTCCCTTCTTCAAAATGATATGTGACTGTGGCTAAGGTTTTCACGTTCACCCTAATGTCTTTCTTATCATCAAGGTGCATCAAAAAAGCCATGGATGATGGAATTACGCCTTGATTCAGTTCATGGAGATCGTTGTTGGAAGAGAGCATATATTTCTGCCTGTCATTCTGGAGATGATAATTGCCAACTTCTAATAGACTCATGACAGGATAGGAGACTAGTGAGTAATTGAACTGCAGTTTATCGCTGATTGCCATCAACCATAAATGATTGTTCATATAGTCCCATTGGCGAGGCCCAAAGGAATGATCTCTGACACAGGGAAGGGAAAACTCTACTTCCTTGCCATTTAAAACGAATTTTCCTTCCAGAATGCCTTCTTGCTCATAATGAGTCTGACCTTGTATTTTTTCTAGATCAGAGAAGAATGACTTCTTCCATTTTTCATTTGCCATGGCTAAGGCCATTCTGCTATTTGGCATGTCACTTGAAAAATTCAAAGGCTGATATCTGTCTTTGAAGGTAGCGGAAAACTCAACGACGTCTTCATCATTCAGGGTAGACGAAAATTCAATCTGATATGAATCATCAGACTTTTGGATTTTTAGTGGAGATTCCTTAGGTTGGTATTCTTCTGTTTTTAAGGTATAGATTTTTCCTTGGTAAAAGATGGTAAACCAGGTTTCATCTTTGTTGATTCTTTGCCCTAATCGGAAGAAGATGGATAAGTGAGCATCGTGAGCGGAGAAATAGTAGGAGTTGTTGATAAGCGGATCATGAACGTCAGCTAAAGAGAAGTCTTCGGCTTGTTGATAATCAAAGGTGCTTTTACGTTTGTTGAGAGCCTTTGTAATGATGGTTTTCTTGATATTTGTAAACATAGTATTTCAATTTTACAATAAAAATCGACAAAAGAAAAATATAAATCTTACCAGAAAATGATGTTGGCTAGAGAATTACAAGAATGATTTCATCTGTTTCTTTTAGCAGTTTGTTAGCGGTTGATATTTTATTATAAAAAAAGCAGGAGGAAAGACTTATGACAATTAACGAAGCTGTATCGATTATTAGACAAGAAATGAATGACTGCGCATATGACTTTGGCAGCACTTCTTATCAGGATCGCTGTCTTGGTATTGAAGTCTATGCCTCGGGTGGAGAAATTGATGTGATTGTCAGAATGCACGTCTCTGATCCAAGCAATGCTGGTGAAGTCAACGAAAATGTAAACAGCACTCTTAGAAGCATTCATAACGCTAATGAAATTCCTTATGGTGTCAATCTCCGTGTTAAATACGAATAGGAGGGTAACAGTATGTATACCTATTATATTATTCGATTAGATTTCAAGGATGGTAATTGGGGCTATGTTCAATGGGCAGGTCGAGGTGATCTAAGACTCACTGATGACCCAAACAGTTGTATGGTGTTTGATACCAAACAAGAAGCTTCTGATTATTATTACGACAAGATTGGAAGCGATGTGACATGTAATGATTCGTCCTTGGATAGAGTGTTTATCACCACTATCACGTCTCAATATCCAATGTAAGAATTATTCTTATTTATAGATTTACGGGTCTTGTTGGAAGGTTTTTTGATGGACGATTTTAGGAGCGGATTTGCTGTTTCCTAGTGATGAAAGAACAAAGGTTTCATTTCCTTTTGATGGGGAGATGAAATCTTTTTTTAGGAAAAATGTCAAAACGCCTTTAGTTTACAAGTGCAAATATGAAACAATTTTCACTTAAATTGTCTATTTTTTACTTGAAAGTATTTTATAGTTTTCGTATACTATGTTTATTAGTGGCACTAATAGAAAAGAGAAATGAAATGATTTTTAAGAAAGTAGAAATGACAATGCTTTCCTTTCCTTTTTTACTTGCTATGACTCCAGGAGGTACATGCTTTTCGGCGGTTGCCAACAAAAATGTTTGTTCCGATAAGGTTTTAAAAAGTTGTGATAAAAGTTTTGTAGTTAAATCAAACGATAATCAAAGCAATGTTGCTAGTGTTGATTTCTCTTGTGAGTTGTTTCAAATGAATAATGCTTCGTATGGTTATACTCACTATACCAGTGCATATTCTTTTGTTTATAGAGCTCAAATTCACTTGTATACTGGTTTTTCTTATAAAGGCGGTATTTTTAATTGGTTCGACGGGGCTGATAAGTTTTCCCATATCAAAAAATTCTATATAGCAGCTAATTTCAAATACTGTGGAACAATCGGGAACAGTTTTCAATACCCAAATGGTGAAGGGTTTAGAGTGATGAGAGATGTTAACCCTTGTGTTGATTCTCGTGATAATTGTTATAATTGCATTGATGGCATATTATCAGAGAATAGTCTTGGTGGCAATTTCGATACAGCGGTTCACCTTAACTCTTCCTCGTATAGTATGTCGGTTGAAGGGGCAAAAAAGAACAATGTTGATTATGACTCAAGAATCTCAGCTTATGTTTTGACGTCTTTACAAAAAACTGGGGATTCCCTTAATTTTGAGCAGAATTTCGATTATGGGTATGATTGGAGCAATTATAAAAGGTATCTTTTTAATGCGGGGCCGACTTTGGAAGAAAAACGATTTGATTTTTCCATTTATGGAGCGATGAATTTTGAAGCCACTGAGTTACCAAGCAACAACACCATTACTTTGTCTTTAGAAACCATGAATGGACTTGATAATGTTCCGTTGAATTGTTTCGAAGCATCCAATACTGCTACGATTACGTTTTGATGAAAGGGCATCTTCATGTATCAACTTTGTTCTTTATCCAAAACAATAGATAACAATCTATTATTCAACAATCTCACATGTGAACTTCCTGATACGGGAATTGTTATTTTCAAAGGCGAAAATGGATCAGGAAAGACAACTCTGATTCATATGCTTTTGACCTTGGATGAAGATTATACTGGAGATATCTTTTATCACGATAGGAAATTATCCGGCTTCTCTGAACAAGAGAAGTCGGATTATTTACGAAATGATGTTGCTGTTCTTTTTCAAAAAGACAATTTCTTATCCTTTATCAAACCTGAGGATGGGATAAAGAAAACCAATCGTGAAAAAGTGGTCTCTCCTTCTCAAGGTGAAAGAATGAGAGGACTTTTAGATGAAGTGTTACATGAAGAAAAGAAGGTTTATCTTTTAGATGAATGTCTAGCCTGTTTGGATGCGGTTTCCAAAGCTGTTTATATTAAAAAAATTGAAGAGATTGCGAAACATTCCCTTGTTATTTTAGTGACACATGATATTCAAATTGTTCATTACACTTTGATGTTGGAGTTTCGTAAAGGAAGAGATGTTACCATTGTGAATGGAGATTTCCTTGGTGATAAGGAAACAGTTTTATCTAATCATAAACGATCACTCAATCCTGTTCCATTGATGATTTGGAAAAATATAAGAAGAAATAAAATTCTATATTTATTTCATACAATCTTGTTGGCAGTAGTTGTTTCACTCACTTTCTTTGGCGGAAGTATATTCCAAACTTTTAGACCAGCCTATAACGAGATACTTTCATCGTGTAACTATTGTATGTTCACTATTAATAACCAGTTCTCAAGCGTGATGGATAATGCGCCATTTGAAGCATCAAAAATGATTCAAACTAGTGATGAAAAAATATTTGTTTTAGATGATATGGTTCAGGATGAGTTTGTTCATGTTTCACCATCCCTAGAGATACAAGACAAACAACATGTTGAGTTTTATGATAAAAAGTTAGATCTCGTTTTGGATTCAAAATATGATGATAAGTGGTTTCACATTTCTTCAAAACTATACTCTGAAGCAACAGATTATGATGTCTTTCAAGGAGAATGTTGGAACACCCAAGAACATACTTCTTCTTATTTATGTTCCCATTGTCAGATAAGGGATAGCAGTATTCACTTTGTGCGTAAATCTTATCTAGAAGAGAAGAAAGGATTTTCTATTGATGTTGATTTAGAAAATGACACTCTCTATACAAGTAGATCAGGTTTACTATCGGATAGTAAAGTATACTTTGATTCAAAAAATATCACCATTAATTCTTCAGAAATAGATTATTCAGAAGTCTTTCCTAAAGGACTTAATACTAAGTTTTTGGATTTAGGTAATTTAAATGATGGTTTTTTTATGGAATATGTTGTTTTGTCCGATGATACTTTTGAGATGATAAAAAATCACAAATACGGAACAACCGATTATCTTGTTAGATTATCTGATGATAATCGTCAGATTTGTGATTTTTTGGTCAATCATAGAATTGCCATTTCGGCAAGTAAACCAATGCTGAAAAAAGATGCCTCTGTAGCAAAGATTAATGAACAGATTGATAGATTAGCGCTTCATCAAAATGCTGTTTTAAGTCAAGCCGCATTCTTTTCGTATGGATATTTGTTTATTCTGAGTATTGTTGTTTTGTTTCTTCTAGTCTTTCTTATGCCAGTATTTATCAATAAAACAAAATTCAATGATGCCAAGCTGCTATATGTAAAAGGCTATAGAAAACTTCAAATTCTTACAATTCTTTATGCCCCAACAATGATTTCTTTATTCGTATCTTATTTTGTCGGCTATGGATTTGCTCTACTGGAAGCATTAAGCGATATAGAATATATTTTATGGCCAACCTTACCCATCATCTTGGTTTTGATGTCTTATATGCTGTTGTCTGGCCTGATCAGTTGGTTTATCCTGGGGAAAAGAAGATGAAGTGGAAATTCCATATTGTAAAAAACTACATCAGCGATTTGCTTTATCAAAATGGAATAGTTTCCATTATTTTCCTCATTTTATTCGTTCTTTTTTCCTTTGTTTCTTTTGATTACCAACGGGTGGTTCATAGTTTTGCGGAAAATGATGTGCCAAAAGTTGTCATGGATACTATTGATAAATTGAGTTTGCGAGGTGTTTCTCGACAAAGCCATGTTTTAGTGATGTTTTTATTTTTGGTTTTGCTTTTTATCCTGTATTTCTTTTTTGGAGTGTTATCCATTAATAAAAATAAAGATATGATTTTCAAATTCCAAAAAAACAGGATTGTTTCCCCAGGTTATTATTTGCATTTCTTGTTGGATAATGTTGGTTTGTTTAGCGCGGTTGTTTTGGCTTTAGTGATTTCATCTCTGGTTTTGGTGATTCTAAATCAGATAATAGATTTGGAAATCACTTTACTTTCCTTTAATCCTTGGGTGTTTATATTTGCTGTTCTTTTGTATATTCTGTTGATGTCGATTCGTTACCTCTCTTATCGCTTTTGCTTTAGTGAAAAAAAGATGCGACTATATTTTAGGGAGCAAATCTAAAACATGTTATTACTTGATAATGTAACTAAGAAATATCAAGGGAATCTTATCTTGGATGAGATTTCGTATGAATTTCCAGATGCTGGTTTTTATGTTATCCATGGTGACAATGGCTGTGGTAAGACATCTCTGTTTTACCTTCTTTCAAACATGGATCAAGAGTATTCAGGTCACATCTACTACAATCACAAACTGTTAAAAAGTTTTTCTAGACGAGAAAATGTGATTTATCAAAAGGAAATTATTGGCTTCATTTCATCTACACACAATCTTATTGAAGAATTAAGTCTTGAAGACAACTTGTCGCTGTTTGGGGTTGAAGATACCACTTCTTTTTCAAACTTTGACTTAACCAGAAAACCGAACACTTTAAGTGGCGGAGAAGAAATGATCTTCACCTTAAAGCTTTTTTCTCTTTTGAAGAAAAAAATTTATCTGCTTGATGAATGCACATCCAATTTAGATGATGCCACATTTTTGGAGGTGATTTCCTTATTGCAAACATTAAGTCAGGATAATCTGGTAATCCTGACAAGTCACGATAGCAGAAGAATATCTGGTTGTGAATTATGGTTGCAAAACCATAAGCTTTATCATAAATAATAGTGTTTCTCTTGACTTAGAAAAATAGAGACCCGCATAAGGACTTGCGTCTTGCAAAAGAGATAAAATTTCATCATAATAATCAACGCAAGATAAAGAAGGAATCAACATGGATAAGATAAAAGAAAAAGTGCAAGGACTTATTGATAACCACTTTGTTTTATTGTCCTTGGGATTGTTTATCCTTTTATCGTTTGCATTGTTTTTCAATCTTTGGTTGAACCCTGTTCATGACTTTGATGAAGCCAGACATGGAGTAAACGCCTATGAGATGATTCAGGAACATAACTGGATTGCTAATTACTATAATGGTGAGGTGGATTATTACAATCTGAAACCACCACTTTCCTATTGGATGATTTCTCTTTGTTATCTGATTTTTGGGTATCATCCTTTTGCGTTACGTTTTTATTCTGCGTTCTTTTCTTTAGTTGGAAATGTCGTGCTTTATTTCTATGTCAAACATAAATATGGAAAGACATCGGCACTCATTTCAGTTCTCGCTTTCTTAGGATGTATCAATCTATTTGCTTATCATGGCGTGAGAAGTGGTGATGCAGATGGTTTATTTATATTTTTATTCATACTAGGTTACACCAGTCTAGGTAGATCTAGTGAAAAACCGCAATGGATATATTTGACGGGCTTGTCATTTGCCTTGATGTTCTTAGCCAAGAGTTTTCATTCCTTTATCTTTATCCCTATTGTTTTCTTCTATCTTTTATTTACCAAAGGATTTAAGAATATCGGCTGGTGGAGATTGATTCTGTTCTTCTTGTGTTCCTTGTTACCGATATTTTTATGGGGTATAGCCCGCTATTCTTTTGATGGATGGGCATTCATTTCCAGAATGTTCACCTTTGATTTGCTTCAAAGAACAAGTGAAGCAGGATTTGAAGGACATGAATCGACTATCTTTTATTATTTGCGGGCCTTTGTGTTCAACCCTCCGTTATTGATTTCTCTTGTTTTATCCGTGATTTATCTGGTTTGGAAAATCAAGAAAAAGGAACCTTTGTC
>OCTW011517532.1_pt1 | contig 12751 bp, 6 predicted proteins | sample 1539671 | NCBI WGS metagenome assembly OCTW01 (sample SAMN02144230, study PRJEB22623) | gut metagenome | biome: sheep rumen | host: Ovis aries | place: New Zealand | reverse complement strand
ATCACCGCCCGGAAGCCATCCAAGATTGAACACCACTGCCTGAAGCGGTTCAAATATATATTCGCGCATGCGCTCATGGCCGCATTCGAAAAGAACTGCTCTCTTTTCCAGACCGAGACTGCTCAGACGCTCCTTTGTATGATCCAGGGCCTCCCTCTGTATGTCAAAGGCATACACTGTTCCGGTATCCCCGACAAGTTCGCAAAGCAGCTGTGTGTCACCGCCGTTCCCGGCTGTTGCATCACATACGCAGTCGCCTTTCATGATCTGCTGCTTCAGATAGTCCTGTGCCAGATACCTGGCATTTCTCAATAAAAGCCGCTCCATTTACAGCGTCCCTTCTTCTGATGACAGGTTCCAGGAAAGCACCTTGCCATCATTAAAGTTCACTTCCAGTCTTAGCTGTCCCTTTGATGATGGCGTCTGATAAACAAGTCGCATGCCGTCCGCCTCGCGTACGAGTTCTCCGTACTCCTGGTCTGCTTTGTAAAGTACACCGCCGGTCACCGGTACGGCTTTTTCGCAGCAGAACAAACTTCCAGCCTGCTCAAGCGTCATCCCAACAGCAAGACCACGTGGACCCGGAAAATAAGGCTCTGTCACAGAAAGCGAAACCACATTCTCGACACCGGTCTCAATTTCCATGTTTGCACCAATTATCATTCCGTCATACAAAAGCAGGCGTCCGTTTCCTCCTGGAAGCGTCTGGACCTCCTGCGGCTCTCCTAAAAAGGAAACCAGTTCATACACCGGAATCCCGATCACACTTTCCCCCAAAAGGATATTGTCTGTAGAGGAAAAGCGCGTTTGAGAATTTCCATCGAGCGCAACAGCATTTGTCTGTGTTCCAAGCATTTCCACTGCCGTTTCAATATCCAGACTGGCCTGGCTCAGCGTTGTTTCCTGCTTTTTCATCTGAATAGCATAGATCGTTTCCTCTGAAACCAGATAAGTCAGCGTGTATTCTGCTGTCCGTCCATTGTCGGTCAGATATGCAATCTGCTCCGCACCATAAATGCCGTTTTCATCTGAATAGACCCATTTTATGTACTGCTCTTCCACACTGGCCTCCAGCACAGTCAGGGGATGCAGAACCTCTTCAGGAAAGCCGGCCTGGTCAATCCGGGTTCCAACGGCAACCTGCATGCAGTCTGCAATCTTTCCATTGTTCAGAACCACTTCCGTGATCTCAACAGCACCATTCTCTTCTCTCATCTGGACCATTCCAAAGTCGTACTGGACCAGTTTTTCGCCCGGCCTGGACAGGTCCTCGGTTTCAGCAGGCCGGTTGACGGTCTCTTCTCCCTGAAGATACCGTTTTAGATTGATCAGCCAGTCCTCTGCAGTCCGTCCCGAAAAGGCATATTGTGCGCTTGCCGTTGAAGAAATCAGGCACATGGCCAGCAGAATATACAGCCATCGCTTCATACTGCTTCATTCTCTCCCTATTTGATTTTAGAAAAAAACTTGCATTTCCATTTTTTCATGATATTATTGTGAGACAGGGCTATTTCCTGCATTATACCAGAATCTAAAAAAAAATAAAGGAGTGATCAAGATGCCGGATACTCTTCGGGAGGGGTGTGCTCCCAGCGAATGCGGCACAAAGGCCGCCTGCGCTAGTTGCAGCTCACGACCCAAATCTGTTTCCGATCTCAAATCACAGCATCCCAACATAAAGAAGGTAATCGGTGTTGTCAGCGGTAAAGGCGGTGTTGGAAAATCTTCTGTCTCCGCACAGCTTGCCGTCCTTCTGAAAAGGATGGGCTACAATGTTGCTGTCATGGACGCCGATATCACCGGCCCATCCATTCCTCATATGTTTGGCATTCACGAAAAAGCCTTTGGTGACGGTACCCATATCTTCCCTGCAGAATCTGAGACCGGAATCAAAATGATGAGCATCAATCTGCTTCTGGAATCGGAAGATGTTCCGGTCATTTGGCGCGGCCCGGTCATTGCCGGCGTGGTAAAACAGTTCTGGGATGACGTTGCCTGGGAAAACACGGACTGCATGGTTATTGATATGCCCCCGGGAACAGGCGATGTCCCGCTAACCATTTTCCAGACAGTCCCGCTGGACGGAATCATCATTGTAACCACTCCCCAGGATCTGGTCGGCATGATCGTCCGCAAGGCCGTCCATATGGCTTCTGAAATGAACATTCCTGTTCTCGGTCTGATTGAAAACATGTCCTATGCCGTCTGCCCGGACTGCGGAAAGCACATCGAGGTCTTTGGCGCTTCCAATGCCGCAAAACTGTCCTCTGATCTGTCCATTCCGCTATTGGCACAGCTGCCCTTCGATCCTTCTACAGCTTCCCTATGTGATCAGGGCACCATTGAAAAAATGACCTCCACCGCCTTGCAGGATACAGCTTCTTATCTCGCAGGCGCACTGAATCTCTAACCTTCCCCACCCCGAAAGCGCAGTATCCCGAAGAAGCCAACTGAACATTTCCGGCTTTCAAAGGCACGGTGCAGTTTGATGCCCCGTGTCTTTTTCTGGATTGCGGATCCAGTTTATGCCCTCATAAAACGGCTGCACAGAATTCTGTGCAGCCGTTATGATTTTTTGTCCAGATGTACCGCAGAACTGCGCTCCAGTTGCTCTTCTGGAAAACAGCGCTTATTCCATTCTGCTTTCTCCAGGCGTCGCTTCAGCCTGTCCGGCTTCACTTGGCGTAGCCTCCGCTTCAGCAGGTCCTTCCGTCGCATCTGTTTCCTTCGCTTCGTCTGGTGAAGCAAATTCAACCACAAGGCCTATATCCACGTTCAGCCGGCGCTCTCCTGAGATCAGGCTCAGTTCAGCACTCTCGCAGCTATCCGGATCAACATCATTATCGATCTCACCGAAAGGCATCCCGACAACTGTTGTCGCACGGTGCTCAGTACCGATTTTAATCCTGTACTGTCCAGGCCGCAGGCGGCTGAAATGATAGTAACCATATTCATCGCTTCTGGTTACGCTGACCTCTTCTCCGTGCGCATTCATGAGGATAACCTCGATGCCTTCTGCATGAGGTTCTTCATAGTCCTGCAGCCCGTTTTCATTTAGGTCCCACCAGACAGTATCGCCTAAGGTTCCTGGTTCAATTCCTCCGATATTTCGCGTGAGACAGTCCCCACTGTTCAGGATAATCTTCCCTGTAATACCGATGTGATCCTGCTTTTCGTCTATGCAGGAATTAAGTTCGTCCTCCCCGGGATCTGCGAAGAGCTTGTCAGCCGGAAGCTCTACTTGCAGCGTATACTCGCCTCTTCTCAATCCCTCAAAAGAATAGATGCCTTCTGTACCCGTCTGTACCGCTTTCAGCGGTTCTCCCTCTGCATTGCGCAGCGTGACCGTTACCCCTGGCATAAAGGATTCATCCACATCAAAATAGCCATTTGCGTTTTTATCCAGCCACGTGCTTCCGCGGATCAGCGCAGCTTCCACTGTGGAAACCGTGTTCAAAGCCACACGATCCCCCATAGAAATATACTGCATGTCGCTCTCAGCTTCATGTGCATCAGACGTTTCTTTTTTGAGCGTATCGCTGAGTGCAAACAGGCGGCTTCCCGGCATCTCATAGCGCAGGCGGTATACACCGGGCCGCACCTTTTCAAACTTGTAGTTGCCCTCCTCATCAGAAGTCGTAGACCCCACCTGAGTTCCGCCTTCCATGAGGCATACGGTTATTCCGGAAACGCCCTTGCCCGTATCCTCATCCACAATACGCCCAGACAGATTTGCAGGATACACCGCCCCTACAGGCGCCAATCCTTTATTCTCTCCCATATCTAAAGAGAATGGAGCAATTGCACCTACGGATTCATCCAGCGCAGCAACTGCACTGTCTCCTTCCCGGGTGAAGAGCATGTCGTCCGGGAGATGATATTCCACTGTATACTCACCCTTGCGGACCCTTTCGAAAACATACCGTCCTTCTGTGTCGGTTTCTGTTTCCCGGGCCATCCCGCTGGCATCATATAAGAGGACCTTGGCCATGGGCAGCGGGCTGGAACGGTCTTCCCTTCCGGTATAGGAACCATCCACCCATATATTTCCCTGCACTGAACCTACGCCTACAATACCGATATCCCTGTCAGAATAGATGTTTCCGCTTGCAATCTGAAGCGAATCAGATGTGGCAGACAGCGCATCCGTTTCCTGCATAATGCTTACACGCTGCGTTCCCTGGACCCGTCTGGCAAAGGCATAGTCCCCTGCCACCTCCATCTGAAGCTGCACCGTCCCTGGCATCAGGCAGTTGAAGAGATATTTCCCGTTTGCATCAGCCGAAGCCTGCAGGATCTCTCCTTCATCTTTTCCGTCCAGATACGTTAATGTGACTGTCCCACTGAAAGGCTGTTCACCCGGGTTTCTCCTGCCATCATTATCCTGGTCATACCACAGGTTACCCGACAGCTGTGCCGGTTTCAAGGCTCCGATATGGATCTCCGGCATCACCTCGCCCATTCCCAATGTACCGACAGGAATCGTGCAGACAGTATTATTGATCCTGGGTGCAGCAGATTCTCCAGTCTGAACCGTATAAACATATCCGCTTTCCAGTTCAATCTGAAGGCTGTAGCTGTCCGGCTTCAGTCCATTGAAAACAAATCTTCCGTTTCGATCTGTTACTGTTTCCTCTGCAACTGCACCATTTCCATCCAGCAACTCTATACGGACACTTCTCATGCCGTTTTCCTGTTCTGTCATCAGGCCGTCATAATCCGCATCATTCCATACCAGGCCGCTTATCTGCCCCTGTGTCATGAATCCGAATGAAAACTCTGCTCCAGCATTCCCAATCATCTGGAACGGCACCGAATAACTCCATTGACCGGATGTGTACTCGATCGAAAGAACCTGTCCATCCGTATTGCCTGAATAGACAAACTCTTCCGGCGGATCAAGTCTGACCCTGTACACGCCAGGGTAGGTTGTGATGGCAAATGAGCCGGATGCATCTGTCATAACCGTATTGAGGACAGATCTTCCGCTTTCGCTGGTCAGGTTCACCTGTGCATTGGAAAGCCCTTCTTCTCCCTCGTCTCGGATCCCATCTCCATTACGGTCCACAAACAAGCTTCCCCGGATATAAGCTGGCCGAACGATTCCGGCATCCACGCCGTTCACTTCGCCTTCTGTCAGATAAATCAGGGCCGTTTGGGAGACATTGGTTTCAGAAGCCCGTACACCGCCACGGGCAACTGAACGTGTATTCCCACTGAAACGTTCCGACAGAGCTGCTTCAAACCGGACCAAATACCTTCCTGCGGACATACCTTCAAAGCGGTATACCCCATTTTCATCCGTGTACGTCTGCATCAAGGGATTCCCCGCCGCATCGCAGAGTGTTACAGGGATATTATCCGCCGCTTTTTCTGATTCATCCCGAACTGCATTACTGTTGTCATCATAATACGCCTGTCCATTGATTGCACCGGACTGAACCGCCGGAAGCAGGACAGAAAGATCGCTACCCATCTGAAGAATAAACGGACGGCTTCTGCCCTGTGCCTCATAGCTGTCGCTGAAAACTCCCGGGTCCCCTTCCTGCATGGAAGCGCGTGGTCTCCAGCTGCCTGGCAGGAGATATTCGATGCAGTATGTGCCGGGACTGACCCGGTTAAATCTGGCCGTTCCTTCTAGACCAGTATAAATCGTCGTGGTCTGTGTATCCGCGCCGTTTTCGAGCCGGATGAGTGTAATCTGCACATCTTCAATTCCGTTCTCATTCAACTGACGTATTCCGTCCCGGCGCGTATCTCCATATGCAGAAACTGTCAGGGTAGCCGGTCTGGTAATACCTGCATTGATCTCTTTAAACTCCCCTGCCTGCAGATCAAAACTATCCGAGCTACCAATTCCGGAGGCTGATGCATAGACAGCAGAATCCGTGCCATACTGAGTGAAGGCCCACTCATCTGCCAGATGCATGCTAATAAAATAGCGTCCTGGCGTCAGCCCGTCAAAAGCATACTGCCCCAGACTGTCCGTCTCTCTTTCATCCAGAACTACAGTCTGTCCATCTTCTTCTTTGCAAAGCGTTACCGCGACATGATCGACAGGCATATTGTCCTGTGCAAGCTGACCGTCTCCATTTTCATCAATGACAACGGTACCGTGAACAGAAGCTTCTTTGAAAATCAAGATTGGCTCCAGTTCTTTTGTTTCCTCCGCCTTCAGAACGATCTGCTTAGCAAACTCGCCGTCTTCTCCCTGGTCACAAAGGACACCGGAAGGCAGCATATACTGGAGGGTATAAGTTCCCGGGAGAAGCATTTCAAATGTGAATGTTCCGTTCACATCCGTTCTTGCTTCAGCTTCCAGCACGTCTCCTCGCCGCAGCACAACGGCTTCATTTTCTGCCGGAATCAGGCTGCCTTCCCATACAATGCCGCCTGTCAGAGCTGCAGGCCGGCATGCTCCGGCCAGAAGGAGATGCTGCATCTGTGCATTTGATACTTCAAATGGTTCACTCAACGCCTGTTCAGAGCCGCCAAGTGCCGAGCGGATATATTCGCTGCCCGACTCTCCCTGTGCAAATACCACCCCGGCTGCTTCGCAATTCAGACGATATGTCCCATTTCCCAGTCCTATGAATGCATATCTTCCATAGTCGTCGGTTTCAGTCTGTGCAAGCACATCGCCGTTTTCTCCAAAAAGTGTTACTTTTACACCCTGGATACGCCCGGACTCATCCGCATTGAGCACGCCATCCGCATTGGAGTCTGCAAAAACAAAGCCGAAAATCTTCCCATCCTGATCTTTTGCAGACGGAACAGGATCTCCATTGGCACGCAGCTGTACTCTTCCCAAAGCGCCGGCAGTAACAGTTTCTCTCCGCAGCTGCTCCTCCCTGGAGGCACGTATCTCTACATCTGCTGTGAATTGTGCCTGCATCGGCACAGCTTTGTCTTCTGTACCGTATTGTTCAAACCTGACCGTAATGACGCCAGGGGCAACGCCTGTCTCAAGCCGTTCCTCCCCTTCTGTGAGGAAGCTCAAGCGGATCGCATCCACCTGTCCCTCCTCTTCAGGAAGAAGCGTCCATTCCACTTCCTCATTCTCAGCGAACAGAAGCGCTTTGTCCATCTGCCATCCTCCATTCAGAAGATGGTGTTCTGCACGCACCGCAATCTCTTTCCAGTCTGTTCCTCTTTCCATTCGGATTCCGCTGAGACTGGTCTGTCCGGGTTCCAGAAGGGAGATCGTCATCTGAGGCGCATCGAATTCCAGAGAAGACGGCGTAAAGTAAATCTGCGCTTCCCCTTCTCCGGCCTGCATGCTCACACTTCCTGCACTGCCATTGGGCATCCGGGATGCTGTAAAAGACAACGCGGCCATGCTGCCGCCCTGCATTAGGTACGGCACAATTTCAAGCGCACGTTCTTCCTCGACTAAAAGAGTATCCGGAGCAGCTTCCTTTTCCCGTACGATATAGTTTCCAACCGGCAGAGCTTTTTCCGGCTGATAGCTGCCCTCTACAGTAAACGTATCCAGCAGAGCTCCGTTTTCGTCCAGAAGTTCAAATGTGCTGCCATACACAGGTTCCCCGGCTTCATTAAAGACTGAAATCGTAAAGAATCCTTTTTCGCTTACGACACTGTATTCCACTTCTGCATCCTGTCCTGGATACAAAAGAACAGAGTGCATCTCTGTATCCTCTGAAAATCCTGCAGAGCCATCAATCTCCTGAAGGAAATACTCGGTTCCCCCCTCCTCAGCAGGTAGGGAAACAGTATCCGGATGGTCCGGATCAAAAGAGGCATGTGCCCATACCACAGCCTGATTATCCGGGCCGGGATATGGAACCACTGCGTTCTCCTTTTTGGAATACACTCCGTAACATCCTGTCAAAGGAACCAGATAGCTGTTCAGCCTGTCATCAAAGGTAAGGCCATATTTTCTGACACTCAGCCTTGCTTTCTGTGAAAGAGAAACCGGAATAGAATTCAGTTTTCCCGCCTCTATCTGAACCATTCTGGAAGAAAGAGCAGTATATCCGGAAGGAACACGTGTCTGAATCAACTGGTAAGCTCCCGGCTCCAGCCCGCCTGCAATCAGCCTACCGGCTTTCCACTGGAGATTTGTCCGGCTTCCCGAGCTGTCTTCCAATGCAAATTGAATCTGGGAAAGCTCCAATGCCCCAAGCGCGTCGCTGACAACAACCTCAGCGCCGCCGTTAACCGGGATATCCAGATCGATTTCTGTATTGTCCCCGTTATGCACTTCTACTGTTCCAGCCTCTGCTTCCTGGACAAAGACTTGATAGCGTCCTTCCGGCAGAAAAACCGATGTTTTTCCCTGCTCGTCCGCTTCAGCATCAACCTCACGGCTGCCATCGGTAAAACGGAGCCGCGCTCCGGAAAACGGATGCCGGATCATCTCCCCATCGTCTCCGATACGCAGCGAATAGACCGTTGCGTGGACTTCTCCGAGTCTTGGGTGTATGAGTTCAATTGAAGCTGTGGTCCCCGGTGCCACATCAACACGGACCATTTCCGGAAGATCGGTTCCCTCCGGCGCTTTGACGCATTCAATCACCGCACTGCCGCAGGGCAGTACGTCTGTGACCGCAATACCGTCTCCGTCTGTCTCTACGTTCTGCTTTTTTCCTTTTGCATCGCTGATCTGATACATTCCACCGATCAGGGATTTTCCATCGCTGTCAACAGCGTGGATCAGAATCCTGCCTGCGTTTTCATTAAAGGTAACGGTTCCGTCCTTTGACGGATAGTCAAACCAAAGGGAACTCTGCTCTACCCCAAGGCGCCGTGCGTCTGCTTCACTAAGGATCAGCTGATACTGACCGGCAAAAGCATGCACTTCCGTTTCGCCTGATTCAATATGCACAGTCTGCGCTTCATTTCCACCGCTTAAAGCAGCCTCTGCCGTTCCTTCAAATTTATCTGTTACCGTTTCTCCTTCGGGTCCTGCTTTCTGAACCTGAATATGCAGTTTCTGAGTTTTCTGCTCGCTTAACTCAACCTGTACATGTGCGGCCATTCCCGCTTCAAGCTGAAGCGTCAGGCTGTCGTCCGACTGTTCAAGAGCTCCCTGGGCATTCAATGCCGCTACTTTACGGCCTTCGTCCGCTGTAAAGGATACCCTGTAAAGCCCCGGAGCCAGGGCTTTGGTCACTGTTCGGGCAGAGGAAAGGCGCAGTTGCTCAACCGCTTTTCCCTCAGAATCATAAAGCTCAATCTGGGCTGCGTCTGGCTGTTCCGTTTCAAAAATAATCCGACTTTCGTTTTGAACCGCTTCAAGCTCTATCCTCGTTATGTTTCCGCTTTCTACGACCATCTGTCCATCTGTAACTGGCAGATATACGCCATGCGGCGCGCGCAGATGAAGCACATAGTTTCCTTCAAGAAGCGTCGCTTCCGCAAATCCCTGACTGTCTGTTTCCAACGTTCCCTGTCCTTCAATTTCGATTTGCACGCCTTCAAGCGCTTCCTGTGTGAATTCTCCGTTTTCCTCCATCCTGCGCAGAACAAGCTGCACTTCCACCTTTCCGGAAGCCGGATGTTCATAGATAATATATGTCTTCTTCCCCGCTTCTGCAAACACTGTACTGCTTTGCGCTTCCATACCGTTTACATAGATGCGCAGTGCTGGAAACACATTCTCGGGAAGGTCGACTTCTTCCACGCTGATTTCCTCTGACGCACCCACTGTAACGGAAGCTTTTCCGCCAGCGTCAGTCCTCAGGCTTGCTTTCTTCCCGTCCGAATCGGTATAGTGCAGCTCCACTTCCGGAATCGGAATCCCCTGAGAATCCCGAACCAGGATCTCAACTTCAGCGGCCATCAGGTTCTGAACAACCACCGTCTCACTGTCCACAGGGATAAAAGCATCTGCATCAAAGACAAATCCCTGCTGAGTTGCTTCCTGGAGAAGATAGAATTCACCATTTTCCGGAAGGAAGAACGTTGCACCGTCTTCGGCTGTACGGATGCGCATCGGTTCTGTAGGAAAGAGCGGATTGGCCCATGCTTTAATCTGACCGTCTGCGTTTTTTGCATAGACACAGAATTGAGCACCGGAGAGAGAATCGTATACGGCACTGCTGCCATCCTGTTCAAAGCCGATTCCTTCCACTCGCAGATAGCGGTTTCCGCTGACCGCAGCCTGAGATGAGGGCATGTAGATATACTCCCCAAGATGTCGCTCTTCTGCGGATGCATTCAACAGAAAAAGAGCACTCAGCAGCGCCAAAATTAGAACTATCTTTTTCACAAAACCCCTCCGGGACTATTTATCGTTTTTTTAATGTAAACTCCGGATATTTTAGTGCTTCCCCTATTTATTGTCAAGAAAGCGCGATTGTGCTATCCTTGAAATATACGAAACAGGAGGAACACATGTCAGATCCATATATTGAACGCAGCCTTGTTCGTGCAAGCGATTGCGACCTTCACGGGCGTCTTCGCATGGACGCTTTCTTTTCCCTTATGCAGGAATGTGCTGAGCACCATTCCGATCTTCACGGCCTGAGTCATGATGTGCTTCTTGATCGGGGCTATTTTTTTGCTCTGGCACGCATCCATGTTCTCTTTCATAAAAAAGTTTCCTTCAATCAGCAGATTGTTCTGACTACCTGGACTGGAAGGGCCAACCGTTTTTTCTGTCCACGCTATCACAGCCTGTGTCTTGAAGACGGCACGCTGCTGGCCCAATCCGCAGCGCTCTGGGTAATACTGGACGTCCATTCTCGAAAGCTCACCAGCCCGCTTCTTCTGGATTTACCGTTTCCAGACCTGTCTTCCCTTCCCGATTCTGCCAGTCTCCCGACACACCTTCCTGTACGTCTGCCGGAATCTGCCATTCAAAGCAAATATACGCCCAAATATTCCGATTACGACCTCAATGGTCATGTCAATAATGCGCATTATATCACTTGGCTACTGGATTCTCTTCCCAAGTCCGTCTTGGAGCAGTCCTACATACACGAACTCACTGCAGGATATGAACGGGAAATCCGTGACGAACAGAATATCGGTTTGTTTCTGCACCAGGAACACTCCCGGTTTTCATTCGGCGTCACATCCGAAGCAGGAAAACATTTCATTGCAGAAGGCATTCTGAAGGAGGGCCTATGAACGATACCCTGATGGCACTTCGTGCTGCCGCCCTGCAGCATCCGGAGCTGCGCACCGCACTTCTCGCCACCCAGCAGCATGCAGAACCGCTTAACGAGTTCTGCTCCATCGCTGCCTCAAACGGCTTTCCCATCTCCCCGGAAGACATCATCGCTGACGGAGAAGCCTATTCCTCTCTTCAGACGAAATCGACCAATGGCGGAAATCCTCTTCCATATGAATGCTTTGATGATGAATATGAAATGTTCCTTATTTCTATCCGCTGACTCCTTTTTTCATGAAAAAACGCAACAGCTTTTAATTGCTGCTGCGTATTTTTTTATGGCCGCGGCGGTGCATCGCACTGGTCGCAGGGTGTTAATTTATTATAGGGGCTCTTGTTGATATCGCCGTAATTAAACGTTCCCTTCAAAGGAAGATACCGTTTTGCAACAGACGGGCAGTTCTGGTCAGCATGGTATTTTTTGCCGCCGTCCTTATTGTAATACAGTTTTGTCTTGGGTCCCGGCCCCGGTGTAGGTGTAGGTTCTGGCGTGGGAGACGGCGTCAGATTGGGATCCGGTGTCGCAGTAGACTGCACCACAAGGATACCGTTTGAAAGAGAATCGGGATCCACGTACCATTTTTCATTTTCATTGAGTGTGATTGCATCATATTGATATGTCCGCGTTTCCCCGCCATAATTGACATCCGCTTCCACCGTGATGGTTCGCGCATTGCTGGCGTCCGTCCCGGTTGGAGCAGCCATCTGTCTCCATTCCAGTAAAGGCCGCTGTGCAAACTTCCAGAACAGCTGCTGCTGCGGCGGATCTGACTGAGCATTTCTCCAAGAAGGTGCAGTAAATTCCACCATGTCCGCGATTATCGCTTTTCTCCACTTTTCCATAAAGTTTTCAAGCGCGATTTCAGCCCCGGACTTCACCTGAGCGGTATAACCGGCAGGTTTCTCATCTTCCGTCTGTGTCTGCGGAACATCATCCACCACACCTGAAAGCCCGATGCTGTCCAACTCATTGAGCTCCTCCAGGCTATCCTCTGACACATAAAAATCTGCCGGCACATCTGTTCCCATCGTACCGATAATGGGCGCAAACGCCGGTGTTGATGTAACCTCAGGCGTTGGCGAAAGAAACGTTGTCGTCTGCATTTCTGAAACGGTTCTGTGTTGGGCATTGAGTGCAGAAACCAGCGAGATGACACAGAGCAGACCATATACGGCCGTCAGAATCAGCCTCCCCGGAAGCTTGAATGCCTGCAAAAGCCACATCAAAATCATGCAAACAACAGCTGCAATGATAAAAATGTACCGGAACGGCTGAAGAAAAAAAGCAAGCAGCCCGAGAACCGGAAGAACGATGAAGAAGAAAAGCAGCATGAGTTGATTGATTTCCTTCTTCGGTTTCTTTTGTCTGGGCTTTTTATTTAAAGCCCTGGCTGTACCGGCAGGAGTTGCAGTATAACTGAGCCTGTCCGAACGCACTTTCTTTCCCCCTTTAGATGTAACATGGTTCCATTTCCATGATTATCCTTATGCATTGCAATTCTTTTTCACAAGAAATTATTATACCATACTCCGCTTTCAGTTGCAAAATTTCTTTCCGGCTGCAGAAAATGAAAAAGGAGAGGGCTGTGCCCTCTCCGGAAATTTGAAATT
>OCTW013385484.1_pt1 | contig 12752 bp, 6 predicted proteins | sample 1539671 | NCBI WGS metagenome assembly OCTW01 (sample SAMN02144230, study PRJEB22623) | gut metagenome | biome: sheep rumen | host: Ovis aries | place: New Zealand | reverse complement strand
ACATCCTTGCTGCATCCCACCTCTTTGGCGAATGCAAGTGCGTCTTCAACCTTCGACACCTCAACGCTCTTCTTGCGGCTGATGCCGGCGGCATCCAGCAGCTCGTTGTAGTCGGCAATCTCCATATATCCATCCTTGCAGCGGTCCACAGTCTTGCGGATGCGGGCCACATCGATGGCGGGCTGCTCAACATTTTCGGGCTGAGGTTTGGGAGTGTTGTACACCTTGCAGATAGCGTTGCCCAGCACACACTCCTCCGGGAAGTTGATGCGGCCGCGGTCGATGAACTCCTGGATTTCGTCCTTCACATTGATGATGGAGGGCAGCACGGGGAAAATAGGTTTCTTGCAAGTCTTCATCTTCTCGTCCAGCAGGGCATACACCTCACGGTTCGAGAACAGTCCGGGCGAGCCGAAAATCACCACCGAGAAGTCGATGTCGGTGTAGTCGTTCTCCACCGCGTCAATGATATATCCCAACTGCTCGGCCGTACCGGTAGCCAGGAAGTCGATGGGGTTACCCACCGACGAGCCGGCAAACAGCTTCTCCAGCAGGGCGGGGCTGGCGGGATGCTCCTTGAGCGAAGGCACCTCCATGCCGCCATTGCTCAACACGTCGGTCAACATCACGGCAGGGCCACCGGCGTGGGTAATCACCGCACAGCGTTTGCCTTTGATTTCGGGATACATGAAAACGCCACACACCGTGGTCAGCTCCTGACGGTTCTGGCAGCGGACGATGCCCGCCTTGCGGAACAGGGCGTCGACGGCGGCGTCGTTGGTGGCCAGTGCACCCGTATGGCTGCTGGCGGCGCGGCTTCCGGCGGCGCTGCCACCGCTCTTGATGGCCGCGATATGGCAGCCCTTATTGATGAGGCTGCGGCTGTGTTTGAGCAGACGCTGGGGGTCGCCCACCTTTTCCATATAAAGCATGATGACGCGGCTCGACTTCTCGGGGTCGAAAGTCTCGTCCAGATGCTCCAGCACATCCTCAATACCCAGCTGGGCGCTGTTGCCCACTGCCCACACACTGTTGAAGGTAAGGCCATTGGTCATGCCGTATTCTTTGATGAACACAGCCGTGGCGCCGCTGCCAGTGATAAAGTCCACACCGTGGGGATCGAGCGTGGGGATGGGGGTGTCAAAACATCCCGCATAGTTCGTGTTGAGGAAGCCTGTGCAGTTGGGGCCAATCAGCGAGCCGCCCACGGCATTGATGCTGTCAACGATATGTTTCTCGATGGCGGCACCCTCGGCATTCTCCTCCGAGAAACCGGCGCTGATGATGATGAAACCTTTCGTGCCCTTCTGCTGAGTCAGCACATCCACAGTCTGCGAGCAGAACTTGGCCGCGATGCACAGAATGGCGCAATCCACCTGGGGCAGGTCGTCCACCTTGGTGTAGCACTTGATGCCCTGCACCTCAGTTTCCTTGGGGTTGACGGCGTATACCGTACCCTTAAAGTTGCTCTCCAGCAGGTTTTTCAGAGCCTTGCCGCCTGGTTTATGAATGTCGCTCGACGCACCGCACACCACGATGCTGCGGGGATTTAAAAGTTCTTTTGCAATCATATATATAGTTTTAACCGTGGGGGCAGCCTCGGCCGTCCCCCACGGGCAGTTAATAATTCAATTATTTCACCTTGGGCATATTGGCCAGGGCTGCCACCAAGTAGTCGAAGAACTTCTTGCTGCTCTCAATATTGGCGCGCTCGTCGGGGCTGTGGGGACTGTTCAGCGTGGGGCCGAAGCTGATCATCTCCATATCGGGATATTTGCCGCCCAGCAAGCCGCACTCCAGTCCGGCGTGGATAGCCACTACGGCGGGTTCCTTGCCATAAAGCTTCTTGTAAGTATCCTTCATGGTCTTCAGCAGGCCACTCTCCATGTTGGGCTTCCAACCGGGATAGGCACCCGACAGCTGGCATTTGCCGCCGGCCAATTCGGCCAGACACACCAGCCGCTCTGCCAAAGCCTCCTTGGCCGAGTCGACCGAGCTGCGCAACAGTGCTTTGATGGTGAAATTCTTACCGTTGGTGTTCATGATAGCCAGGTTGAGCGATGTCTCCACCAAACCTTCCATATCCTTGCTCATGCGGATCACACCGTTGGGGGCAATCATCACAGCGTTGATAATCTTCTGTGTGTCGGCGTCGGTCATCACCTTCGGATACATCCGCACAGGCTCCAGTTTCATGAAGAAATCAGGCTCCACACGGCCCAGCTCTTTCTTCACCCATCCGGCCACCTTCTCCAGCTCCTTGGTGATGCACTCTTTGTGTGCCTTGGGCATGGCGAAGACGATAGAAGCGTCGCGCGGGATAGCGTTGCGCATATTGCCGCCATCCACATTGATGAGACGGATGTCACAATCAGCCACCCAACGGATATGGCGGAACAGCAACTTGTTGGCATTGGCACGGCCCGTGTTGATCTCCATGCCGCTGTGGCCGCCCTTCAGGCCGCCGATAGTGAGGCGCATGGCGCAATAGTCCTTCGGCGCAGCCTCGGTGGCGTAAGGAATGGTGATGGTGGCGTCGATGCCGCCGGCGCAACCCACATACAGCTCACCCTCGGTCTCGCTGTCCAAGTTCAGCAGATACTGACCCTTCAGCTCGCCGCGTTTCAGGCCGAAAGCGCCGGTCATGCCGGTCTCCTCGTCGGTGGTAATCAGAGCCTCGATGGGGCCGTGCTTGATAGTCTTGCTCTCCAGCACAGCCATGGCTGCGGCCACGCCCAGGCCGTCGTCAGCGCCCAGCGTAGTGTCGCACGCATACACCCATCCGTCCACAATCTTGGTCTCGATGGGGTCCTTCAGAAAGTCATGCACCTTGCCGGCGCGGGCCTGCGGCACCATATCCATGTGAGCCTGCAGCACCACGGGGCAGACATCCTCCATGCCGGGCGTGGCCGGTTTGCTCATGATGATGTTGCCAACCTTGTCCACGCGACATTCAATATTGCGTTCCTTTGCCCAGTTCACAAGATATTCGCGAACCACCTCTTCGTGCTTCGACGGACGGGGGCAACGAGTGAGGTTGTAGAAATTACCCCACAGCTCTTTTGGCTCTAAATCTTTAATAGTCATAATAATATTGTTTTTTATGTTCAATTCTGCTGTCTGCGAAGATACAAATTTTTTCTGACATACTTGTTAAATAGCAGAAAAAAAATGTAATTTTGCAGCATGAAATGCAACAACTGCCCCCGCCGATGTACCACAGACCGAGCCACCTCGCCCGGTTTCTGCCAGTCAGGAACCGAGCCCGAGGCCGCAGCCATCTGCGTCCATCACGGCGAGGAACCCCCCATCAGCGGCCAGCGCGGCATCTGCAACATCTTTTTCGCCCACTGCAACCTGCAGTGCATCTATTGCCAAAACCACGACATCAGCCGCGCCAACCCCTCGCCTGCCACCCCGCCGCCCTACGTGGGCGTGAGCGCCATCGTCGACCGCGTCGAACAACTCCTTGCCGAAACCGAGAACATCGTGGGACTCGTCAGCCCCACCCACTACGCCCATGCCGTCCCCGCCATCGTCGACGAGCTGCACCGCCGCGGCCTCTCCCCCACCATCGTCTACAACACCGGGGGCTACGACAGCGTCGACACCCTCCGCGCCCTGGCCCCCTACATCGACATCTACCTGCCCGACTTCAAATACTCCGACCCCGGCCTTGCCGGCCGCTACAGCCACGCCCCCGACTACCCCCAGGTGGCCCTCGCAGCCCTCCGCGAAATGTACAACCAGAAAGGCTCCGCCCTCCCCACCGACGACCGCGGCATGGCCTTCCGCGGCATCATCGTGCGCCACCTCGTCCTCCCCGGCCAGGTAGACAACAGCCTCGGCGTTCTCGACACCCTCGCCGACCTCTCCACCGGCCTCCATGTCGCCCTCATGGCCCAATACTACCCCCCTTTCGGCGGCCTGCCCGACCAGTTGGGCCGCACCCTCACCCAAGAGGAATACGACCGCGTGGTCGACCACTTCTACAGCGTCGGGCTCTACCGCGGATGGGTGCAGGAACTCGACGCCCAAGCCTCCTACCGACCCGACTTCTCACGCCCCGACGCCTTCAACCCCAACACCCTCTAAAACCTTCACGCCATGCAAAAAAAGCCCATCAACATCAAAAGCCAGACTCCGCCCTCACGCTATCTCGACGACCCCCTCTTCTCGCTCGCCAACAGCGCCATGGCCATGTTCAACACCACCCTCGTCAACTTCGAGTTCGCCATGGCCCTCAACCAAGCCTACCAGCTCCACCTGCTGCGCATCGACGACTGCCCACTGGCCGACACCAACTACCCCTGCTTCATCTACCACGACCGCAACACGCTTCTCTCCTTCGTCATGCTCGACCGCCCCATGCACCTCACCGACGACCCCGTGTTCAAACACTACGACAAGATGCTCATTGTGCGCGGACGCGACGCGCGCCAATTCCTGCAACAACTCTACGACGACATCTCCACCCGTCTGCCCGAGCCCCCCGCCGACGAACCACTGCTGCACAACCACTGGCAGTCACTCCGCCAACTCGGCGGCTCCGTCATCGACTCCGCCACCTTCTTCTTCCAGTCCACCGGCGCGCCCCTGGCCACCTCGCTCCACCCCGACACCGCCCTGCCCATGCCCAAACAAGTAGTCGCCTACCTCGGCCGCGTCAAACAGTTCCTCACCGACGCCTTCGCCACCTTCGAGTGGGCCCTCAGCAACCCCGACGAACTTGAATAGCCCGGGTGCCGCGCCCCCAATCCCAATCCGCGCCAAGTCCAAACGTACAACACTTATTTTACACCAATTAAACCACATTACGATGCCTCATGCGGGCCGATGTGGCCCCTAAGCACGGCACACCGAACGGCACATGAGCGGACCTTGACCCAGCCCGCCCACATCCAGGGCCACGCCAGCCCAAAGGGCGGGGGGCGGCCAAGAACAGTCCACCGCGCCCCCGACGGACGGAAAGCAATTTGCCGCCCGCCACCAAAGGGCTTCCCGCCCCTTATACGGCTTGAAAAATAGCCACATCGGGAGGCCGGAGCCACCCAGGGCAAAGGAATAATCGAAGTCGGCACCGACGAGATTGTTGTTAATTGATATATTTTTTGTATTTTTGCAATCGCTAACAGTTGCGGCGCATGGCTGCAACTTATTAATAATGTATCTCATTGCCTATGCAACTGAAGAATATCATCTTTGCCACTGTCAAACACCTGCCCTTGCTGACCAAGGTGCTGGCGATGCTGGTCACCTCGGCGCTGATTCCCCTCATGTTTCCCAGCGACGGACGCGGCGAGCACTACGACTATGCCGAAGGGAGCATCTGGCGCAACGACGACCTGGTGGCCCCGTTCGATTTCGGAGTACAGAAAACGCAGGGCGAAATTGACCAGGAGACCGCTTCGGCCCTGGCCGACCTGACGCTCTATTACCACCTCGACCCCGCCGCCCATGGCAAGGCGGTGGAACGGCTCAACTCCCTCGCCCGCACACGCGCCGGACTCGACCTTCGCGCCCTGCGCCGCTCGGTGGACAGCATCTACGCCGTCGGCTATCTGGAAATCCCGGCCGACATGCCCGACTACGAAGGCCATACCCTCGTGGTGCTGGACGGCAACGTAGGGTCTGAGCACACAGCGTCCGAGTATGTAAGCCCGATGGATGTGACCAGCGCACTGCTGCGCGACAGCATACTGGAACCCAGCATCGTGTACGACGCCAACCGCACGCAACTGGAGATGGATTCGAGGGTGTCGCAGCTTATCACCTCCGCAGGAGTGGTGAAGCAGGGCGAGCGCATCATTGCCAAAGGCGAGACGGTGACCGCCGAGCGGGCCCGCATCATCCAGTCGCTCGAGCTGGAAAACGACAAACTCTTCAGGGAGAACTACCATCCGTGGGGCCGCTACACCGGACAGCTGATGCTGTGCATCATCGCCTTTATAGCCCTGTATATGTTCTTGAAAAACACGCGCCACCCCATCCTTGAGGACAACCGCAAGGTGATTTTCGTGATGGTGCTGGTGCTGCTGATGTCGGCCTTGACGGCCCTGGTGTCGAGCCAGAGCCCCGGCTGGGTGCTGATTGTGCCGCTCTGCATCGTGCCCATCATGATGCGGGTGTTTTTCGACATGCGTGTGGCTCTCTATGTGCATGTCACCACTATTATCATCTTGGCCAACATGGTGCCAAACCCCTTTGAGTTCATTTTTTACCAACTCATAGCGGGTATGATGTCGATAGTGACGGTGCGCAATTTCGAGAACCGGAGCAAGTTTTTCCTGGTGAGCGGAGCCATATTCCTGTCCTACTCCCTCATCTACACTTTCGGTGTGCTCAGCCAGGAGAGCACGCTGGAGGGCATCACCGCCGGGCGCTACCTGGTGTTTTTCCTCAATGCCCTGCTCACGCTGCTTGCATACCCGCTCATCTATCTTTTCGAGCGGGCTTTCGGCATGACCACCAACCTCACGCTGATGGAGCTTTCGTCGACCAACACCCCGGCCCTGCGCGAACTGTCGCGCCACGCCCCGGGCACCTTCCAGCACGCCATGCAGGTGGCCAACATCAGCGAGGACCTGATTAACGAAATCGGCGGCAACGCCCTGCTGGCCAAAGTGGGCGCCCTCTACCACGACATCGGCAAGGTGTCGGCCCCCCTCTTCTTCACCGAAAACCAGAACGGTGGGTTCAACCCGCACGACGAGCTGGACAATGCCGAGAGCGCGGCCATTATCATACAGCATGTGCGCACCGGGCTCGAACTGGCCAAGAAATACCACCTGCCGGCACAGGTGCAGGACTTTATCCGCACCCACCACGGCACGACGATGACTGGCTACTTCTATGCCAAGCAGCTGAATGAGCATCCCGACGAGCCCATCAACCCGTCGGACTTCCAGTATCCCGGGCCCACGCCATTCTCGCGCGAGACCGCCGTGGTGATGATTGTGGACAGCGTGGAGGCCGCATGCAAGAGCCTGAAAAGCCACGACAGCGAGGCCATCAACCAGCTGGTGGACCGCATTGTGGACAGCAAAATCAGCCAGCATCAGTTGCAGAATTGCAACCTCACTTTCGGCGATATCACCCGTGTGAAGGCCATGCTCAAGTCCAAAATGCTGAGCATATACCACGCCCGCATATCCTATCCTGTAGTCACCCCCCGCACCCCAGAACAGAAAAGTTGACTGTCAGGCCTATCCCGCACATTCATTGACAAGCAAGAAAAAACAATATCGAAGAATCATAAAGCATCATTATGAAGAAGACAATCTTGACCCACGCAGCTATGGTGGTGGCCCTGCTGGCCATCGCCGCCATTTATTTCATGCCCATCCTGCAGGGCAAGGCTTTGCCCCAAGGCGACCTGCAGAAGTATGAGGGCATGGCCAAAGCACAGAAGGACTATCACTCGGCCACTGGCGAATATGCCACTTGGTGTCCCAGCATGTTTGGCGGTATGCCTGGCTATCAAATCACCAACAGCCCCCAGCATTCGGTGTTCACACCGGTGAAGAACGTTTTGTCGCTGCAGATTTTCGGCCGCCAGAACGACATGGGCGTGCTGTTCCTCTATCTGCTGGGGTTTTATGTAGCACTGGTGGCCCTCGGGGTGAGTCCCTGGCTGGCCCTGCTGGGTGGACTGGCTTTCGGGCTGGGAAGCTATAATATCATTATTATCGAGGCCGGCCATATCACCAAGGCTTGGGCCATGGCCATGATGGCACCCGTGCTGGCCGGCGAGTTGCTCTGCCTGAAAGGGGCCGGGACATGGCGCGAGGATAAACGCCGGGCCAAACACATGTGGGTGTGGGGTGGCATACTGTTTCTGCTGGCCTTGGGGCTGCAGATTGCGCTGAACCATATCCAGATTACTTTCTACACTGCCATAGCGGGCGTACTGATGGGCATTGCCTACGCTGTGTATGCCATCAAGGACAGGTATTTCGGCCGTTTCTTGCTGTCGGTTGGCGTTCTGGCGGTCGGGGTGTTGCTGGCCCTGGCTTGCAACACGCGCCATCTGCTAGTGAACGAGGAGTATATGCAATACACCATGCGCGGGGGCAGCGAAATCACCGTCACCCCGCAGGACCTTTACGGCAAGGACTATCCGCGCAACAATAATTCCAACGACAAGGGATTGGACATCAACTACGCCTTCAGCTGGAGCTACGGCATAGGCGAGACTTACACCCTGCTGGTGCCTGGCGCCCGCGGCGGCGGCAGCATCGAGCCGGTGAGCAAGAGCAGTGCGTCGTACAGCAATTTCCGTCAGGAGAAGATGCCCCTCTATTGGGGCGACCAGCCGTTCACAAGCGGTCCAGTCTACTTCGGAGCCATTGTGATGTTCCTCTTCCTGTTCGGCATGATAGTGGTCCGTGGTCCGGAGCGGTGGTGGATTCTGGCTGCCATGGTGGTGGCCATCCTCCTGTCGTGGGGCCGCAACCTGATGGGCTTCAACGAATGGATGTTCAGCCACCTGCCGCTCTACAATAAATTCCGCACCCCGTCGATGAGTTTGGTGCTGGCCAATGTGCTGGCAGTGCTGATGGCGGTGTTGGGACTGAGGGAGGCCACTACGCTGCGCGAAAAGGGCGAGACCAAGCGGCTGCTGCGCGGCCTCTATATATCAGCCGGAACCACGGTGGGCATTATCCTCGTCGGACTGCTGATGAGCGGAAGCCTGGACTACAGCGGTGCCGCCGATGCGGAGATGGCCCACCAGTATGGCGACCAATGGCCAATGATTCAGAGCATCTTTGTGCAGGACCGCAAAGCACTGTTTGTGGGCGACTCATGGAGAAGCATCATCTTCATCGTGTTGGCAGCGGCCACGTTGTGGCTCTACCTGAAGCACTGGGCTTCGAAACCCAAGGCGGCGCTGCCTGTGGTGGCGGTGTTGGCTCTGCTGACGGTGATTGACCTGCAGGGTGTGAACAGCCGTTATCTGAACAGCGACAACTATGTGCGCAACGCCCGTATGCTGGAGATGCAGCCCGCACAGTACGACCGCGACATCGACGCCATTGCCCAGCAGGCCGGCGACCAGGACTACCGTGTGCTGAACTTGGCCGTTAACACCTTCAACGACTCAAAGCCCTCGGCATTTCACAACCAGGTGGGCGGTTACAGTGCTGCAAAACTGCGCCGCTACCAAGACATTATCGACTTCTACATCAGCGGCCGAATCAACACCAGCGTGCTGAATATGCTTAATACCCGCTACATCGTGATGAACAACGGGCAGGTGCAACGCAATCCCGACGCACTGGGCAACTGCTGGTTTGTGAACGGCATCACGCCAGTGGAAAGCGCCAACGACGAAATTTTGAAGCTGAACGAGTTCGACCCCGCCAACGAGGCTGTAGTGAATGTGTCCGAGATGGGCGAGGGATTGAAGGACTTGCCCAAGCACTTTGTCAATGGCATGGTAAGGTTTGGCGTGGACAGCAGTGCCTACATCGTGATGGAGCATAAAAATCCCGCCGACCTCAACACACTCACCTATCGCAGCCACCACAACCTGGCCACCCCGGCGCTGGCCGTGTTCAGCGAGATTTATTATGCACCCGACTGGAAGGCCTACATCGACGGCAAGCCTGCTGAATATATCCGCGCCAACTATATACTGCGCGCCATGTTGATTCCCGCCGGCGACCACGTCATTGAGTTCCGCAATGAGGCTCCCACCATGCACCGCCTCGACACCATCACCCTTGTCTGCTCCATTGCCACGATACTGATTATCGGCGCCACACTTTTCTTCTACTACCGCAGGAGAAAATCCAGTGCCAAATAGACTCAACTATAAACCTTATCGCTTAACGACAAATGATTTCTGTAATCATCTGCACATACAACCGACAGAAGTACATATATAATGTGCTGAAAAGCGTTGCCGAAAACGACCTGCCCCGCACTGAATACGAAATCGTGTTGGTGAACAACAACAGCACCGACAATACAGAGCAGGAGTGCCGCCGTTTTCAGAACGATTTCCCCGAAGTGAAGTTCCGCTACTGCGTTGAGACCAGCCAAGGCCTGTCCTATGCACGCAACTGCGGCATACGGCAGGCGGCGGGCGACCTGCTGGCCTACGTCGACGACGACGCCACCGTCAATAAGGAATACTTGAGCACTTATGCCCGGTTCTTTGCCGACCATCCCGACGCCGTGGCGGCTGGCGGCCCCATACTGCCCCGCTACGAGACCGAAGAACCCAAATGGATGACCCACTACACCCGCCAACTCATCACCGGCAAGCTCTACCTCGGCGAGAAAGAGCGAGAGTTTCCCCGTGGAGCCTTCCCCGGCGGCGGAAACGCCTGTTATCGCAAGAGCGTGTTCGACACCGTAGGGCTGTTCAACGTGGAACTGGGACGCAAGGGCAACAGTCTGATTGGGGCCGAGGAAAAAGACCTCTTCGACAAGATGACCACTCACGGGATGCACTTCTACTACCTCCCCACCGCCATCCTCTATCATATCATACAGCCCTACAAACTGACCGACGACCACTTCGAGCGGCTCACCTACAGCATCGGCGTGAGCGAGCGATACCGAACACAGCAGATCTCGCGCAAGAAATACCTCACCCGCCTGATGCAAGAGGGAGTGAAATGGGGAGGCACCCTCGTGCTGTGGTGTCTGCACGCACTGAAAGGGGAATTCGACAAAGGCAACAAACTGGTGGTCTTCCGCCGCAACGTCACCCGCGGCCTGCTAAATCACTAACACAAGCCCAGCTAAGCCCCAGACCGACGCAATATCACACGACAGACAGCATCCGAGGCACTATTTTTCTTGTCATTTAGCCACAATAGATATTCACATTAAAAAAAAAGTTGTATTTTTGCATCATGCCATCAAGGCGATAAAACCCAGTTAAACGTCTGTAACGACATATTACAGAACTAATTCTAAAAACAATACACCATCAAAATGGAAGACCTGAATCAAAATGCAGCAAACCCCTCAACCGAGGAAACCGTTGTCAACAACGAACTGCAAACCCCCGTTGAAGAGCAACCCTCCACCGAGGCTGCCGAAAACGACACTGACACCAACAACACAACCACAGTCGACACAACTGTCACCGAAAGCCAGCCTGCCGACAGCGGCCAAGCCGCACACTCCGAGCCCAACACCGCCGAACCCGAAACCGAGCCCGTGGTAGACTACACCTCCCTGAGCCGCGAAGACCTTCTCGCCGCCTTCAACGAACTGATGGCCGACGACATCTCCCGCATCCGCAACCGTGCCAGCGCCATCCGCAACCAGTTCAACATCCTCAACAAGGAAGTTGAAAAACAAGCCTTCGAAGCATTCCTTGCCGAAGGCGGAAACAAAGAGGACTACAGACCTGCCAACGATGCCGTAGCCGAAGCATTCTACAAAGCCTACGACACCTACCGCGCACGCCGCCAGAAAATGCAGGAGGAACTCGACGCGCAGAAAACCGCCAACCTCGAAGCCAAAAAGCAAATCCTCGAAGAACTCCGCACACTCATCGACAAAGACGAAGAAACCCTCAAACAAACCTACGACGAATTCAACGCCATACAGGAAAAATGGAAAGCCATCGGCGAGGTGCCGCGCGACCAGATGAACGACCTCTGGCAGAACTACCATTTCCTCATCGAGCAATTTTTCAACAAAGTCAAGATAAACAAAGAGCTCCGCATGCTCGACCTCAAGCGCAACCTGGAACAGAAAATCCAGCTCTGCGAGCGGGCCGAAGAGCTCATCGTGGAAACCTCCGTGGTCAAAGCATTCAAGGCCCTGCAGGAACTCCGCGCCCAATGGCGGGAAATCGGACCCGTCCCCACCGAACAGAACGAAGAAACCTGGCAACGCTTCAACAACGCCGCCAACCAAATTGACGAGCGCCGCCGCGAATATTACGACCAGCGCAAAGAGGAACTCGACCAGAACCTCCTGGCCAAACAGGCCCTCATTGACAAAGCCACCGAACTCACCAAAGAAACGCCCCAGACCACCAAGGCCTGGAACGACACCACCGAAGCCCTCGACGAGCTGCTCAAACTCTGGAAGAGCATCGGCCCCGTGCCGCGCGAGCAGAACGAAACCATCTGGGCCCAGTTCAAAGGCATCATCGACAAGCACTATGCCGACAAGAAACTCCACTTCGGCCAGATGCGCGACGAGCAATCCGAAAACTACAACAAGAAAATAGACCTCTGCCTCCGCGCCGAGGCCATCGCCAAACGCGAAGACTGGAAAAAAGCCACCGAAGAACTCCTCCAGCTCCAAGCCGAATGGAAAGCCGTAGGCCCCACCAGCCGCAAAGTGAGCGACAAAATATGGCACCGCTTCCGCTCTGCCTGCGACGAGTTCTTTGCCAAAAAAGGCGAGTTCTTCAAAGACATCCGCAGCAGCGAAAACGAGAACCTGGCCAAGAAAAACGCCATCCTTGACGAAATCAAGGCCTACCAGTTTGGCGACAACAAAGAGGAAAACCTCACCGCCATCAAAGACTTCCAGCGCCGCTGGGCCGAAATCGGCCACGTGCCCATGAAAGAGAAAGACCGCATCCAGAAAGAATACCGCTCACTCCTCAACGGCATCTTCGAACAACTCAAAATCTCCGCCCGCGAAGCCGACGAAAACAACTACCGCGAGCGCATCCGCAACCACTCGGGTGCCAACAGCGAACGATTCCTCGACAGCGAGCGCAACCAGCTGCTCAACCAAATCGACAAAATGCGTTCCGACCTCAAACT
>OCTW011416160.1_pt1 | contig 12754 bp, 7 predicted proteins | sample 1539671 | NCBI WGS metagenome assembly OCTW01 (sample SAMN02144230, study PRJEB22623) | gut metagenome | biome: sheep rumen | host: Ovis aries | place: New Zealand | reverse complement strand
CTACGAAAACATTAACGCTGCCTTCGATGACATCGCTGTGCAGCGGCAGAAGGTCATAGAACACGCCCGACTGCTGCTCAACAGGCACGTTGTTTACCGCAACGCCGTTTATAGAACCGGAATAAAGCTCCTGAATCTTAGTTTTCCACGTTACGATATACTGACGATGCAGGGTGTCGTTGATCGTCCTGTAGGACTCGCCGTCCTTGCCGATGATAGGATCATCGTTCTCGCTTCTCGCTTCCTTGGTGATAGATGAGGTCCTCTTGTCCTGAGATACAGTGTCAGTGCCGTAGACGCTGCTGCTGTACAGGGGAGTATCATCGTGTGCCTTTACATCATAGGTGCCATTGTTCTGCACATTTACCTGTTTAAGATCGCCTTCAGTGCCGTAGCTCTTCAAAAATTCCTTGACGCTTGCGGTGGGGTTGATCGTAACAGAGGGCTTTGTGTTCAGCTGAACGCAGAAATACTTGTTGCTCGTTGTCAGCTTGTATCCCGAGACTCTTGCATCGTTTTTGAATCTGATCATCACTGAGGTTGCCGATGAAACGATGTTCGTATCCAGATCGGTGTAGGTCTTGGTGTCGGGGTGATACTTCGCGGCCAGCACCGGCGTATCGCTGCTGCCGATATAGGTGTAAAGATCAATAGTCGCGTCGGGGTCGTATTTGGCGGGGTTAACGATCGTATTGCCGTTGAATGTCAGAGCTTCGGGGTCAAATTCTACGTTGTCCGCCGTGAACGAGAACTCAACGCTGCTGAAGCTGTAATCGTCGGGCGTCAGCAGCAGAGTGTTGGAAGAATTGTCGGGCTGGATCAGAGTGATCTTTCTGTCCGTAAATGAATAAGTAACGTCTTCCTTTCCGTAGAAGGTCTCTGCCAGCTCCGAGGCAACGATCCTCAGCAGCTCGTCGGAGGTCATTTCCTGATCTGTGGAGATCTCCTCGTCGCCCTTCTTGTAGCCGGTCTTGCCGATCTGTGCGGTGTAATCTCCGAGGGGAGAACTGATCGTTATATCATTTCCGCTAACTTTCGCTATTATGCTTTTGGTCAGCTTCTTGTTGAGATCCTCGATAGTGTTTCCGTAAGAGTACATCTTTGAGGTGGTATTGTATTTCAGATTTGTAACGGGCTTGTTATCCTCAATGATATTGTTCAGCTCGTAGCTTGTGGTGACGCCCTTCTTGGAGGACTTATAGTCCTCGATAATGGGAGCTATGCTCGGCTTCTTCCTGTTATAGATGAACTCGGCCTGCGACGGCTTTTTCGTTACCTTGTCTTTTTCGTCCGCAGGGGTCACCTTTCCCTCTGCGTCGTTTATGGCCCGATAATAACCGTTCCTCGGGGCGTTGTTTATCTCGTCCGTCTTGCTCTTTAGATATCTGGTGATGACCAGTACCTGCGGCGGGTCGCCTGTCAGGTCTTCGGCAGTAATGGAATAATTGCCGTTTCCGTCTGCTGCGGGCTTCTGGAAATCCCCGTTGGAGATATTCATGGCAACGAACTCGCCCTGCACCGAATGAGGATCGCCTTCCGCATCATATCCGCTCAGCTCGCCCGGTGTATCGGTAAGTGTGTAGCTGTATTTCTGAGTAACTGTCGTTACCTTGGAGTTGACCTGCCATACCATGTACAGATAATCGTCTTTATTGGCATCGAGGTTAAGGCCTTTCCCCTGGATGAAATCTGCTTTTTCGAGCTGGCTTGCGGTCATGAGCTCGGTCTGACCCGGCTGCCTTACGGTCTTCGAGACCTTGTCTATCGTTACTCCCGTATTGATATAAACAGGTACCTCGCGGGTCTTTGCGGTGATCTCGTCCTTATTATCCGAAGCAGACGAAGCATTTGGCGTGCTGCTCTTTTTCCAGCTGTCAACGATGACTTTCGCCTTTGCACCGTCAGACTGGGCAAGGTCTTCGTAATCCCAGGTGCTGTACAATGTCTTGTACGCCATTGGGAACTCATATACCTGACCTGCCGAGATCGGCTTTATGTTGTATATTATGATCTCGGGATCGCCGTTCTCGTCGGTGCCCTCTTTATAGATGAAATCATAATCCGTATCGTATGTATAGATGATATTGTCTTCATTATCCGTTACCGGCTTTCCGGAATCATCATACACAGGGACCTTCGCAACGTCGGAGGCTTTAGGCACGGACAGCTCGATGGCGTCGCCGTACTTTTTCTCGTCACCGCTTCCGCCGGCTTTGTCCTGCCCTTTCAGGCGCAGGATGTGAGCAGGGATATGTATCTCGACAAAGCCCTCTTTTATCAGTTCTGTATCATTATCACTGATGCCCTGACCCGAGAGCGAAAAGTCAACTGTATAAATAAACTTATGTCCTGAGTTGGAGTTGGGGGCAGACCAAACGTAACCGTCTATCTCTGGTGTATTGTCTTTTGCATTATCGTCCTTGAAAGCCGCAGAATAATCGGCGCCGCCTGTCAGCTTTATCTCAAACAGGTTTATAGTATGAGCATATTGTATCGTATCGTCGGCAAAGGTGACAATAGGTGCGGCATTCGAGAACATCATCGCCGCAGCCGACAAGCCGCTTACAATATGCTTTATCAGGCTGACAAATCTATTTCTCATCCTTATCTTCCTCCTCGTTGTCATCCCGTATGAAAAGGAATGCGTGATTGACCTCACAAGTGAAAATCAACTGTCCGCCCCGTCGGGTCCCGGACCGCTGTGCCATACCTCAGTCCGGAAAATGAAGCAGTAAGATCGGGGACAAAACAGACAGCTGAAAGGGCATAATTCTCAATTGTATATACTTATAATTAATTATATCAAATTATGAACGATTTGTCAAGACAAAAAGAAGAAATTATACTATATATTTTAAAAGAAAAAAGCCGCCCCTCACGGCTTGTTAATCAATTATTAAAAAAGCCGTATGCCCGAAGACATACGGCTGCTGTGTTTTATCACGGGGGTGCGGGATTTGAAGATCACACCCGCAACGGCGGGGCCTGCGTTGATCGCGATGGCTGCGCCGATCTGGAAGAACTCGCTGGGCGGGTAGCCGAGCTTTTTGGTGATGGCCTTTGCAAGCTCGTCCCTTGCCTTGATGTCGCTGCCGTAAACAACGCAGTAGGGCGTTTTGGGGATTATCTCGTCGGCCGCCAGCTCGATTATCTTCGGGATAACGGCCTTGTCGCCGCGTACCTTGGTGTGGGTCTTGATCTCGTGGTCGTGTATGCGCATGATCGGCCTGAGCCCCATCACCTCTCCGACAAAGGCAGCCGCCGAGGGGATACGTCCTGACTTGCGGGCGTACTTGAGCGTGTACATGGCAAAATAGATAACGCAGTTGCGGATCCAGTCCTCGATGTACTGCACGATCTCCTGCGCCGAGCAGCCTTTCTTTATCTTCGAGCAGGCCTGTATCAGCGGGAAGCCGTAGGTGCCCGTGTAGCCCTCGCCGTCAATGTTGTATATGTTGAACTTGCCCTTTGCTTCGGGGTGGTTCTCAAAGAAGTTGTCGGCCGCCATGCAGGCGTTGTTGTAGGTCGCGCTGCCGCGGCTGTTGATGGTGGCGTTTATCAGGTCGGTGTAGCCGTCGTTGTAGACCTCGGTGAACAGCTCCTCGTATTCAAAGGCGGTTATCTGAGAGGTTATCGGAATGCCGTCGTACTCGTCGAGCATCTTGTAGAACTTCTCGTTGTCAAAATCCACGCCGCTGACGTAGGTCTTGTCGCCCATCGCGACCTTGAAGGGGATGACCGTGATGCCAAGCTCCTTTTCGTACTCGGGGCTGATGTCAGAGGCGGCGTCAGTCATAAGTTTGATCTTTGCCATTTTTTGTTTCTCCTTTCGGAAGTGTTCGTCTTTTTATTCCCATTCAAACCTCGTCAGCTGACCCTCAAGGCCGAGGTCGGGGTAGTCCCACTGCCTCAGCACCTCGTAGCAGGCGATCGCCACGGAGTTTGAAAGATTAAGGCTTCGTAATGTCCTGCGCATCGGTATCCGCAGGCAGCTTTCCTTGTTGTCGTGCAGCAGCTCCTCGTCCAGCCCCTTGTCTTCCCGCCCGAAGATCAGGTAAACGGGCTTGTCCTCGGGGTAGACGACGCCGCTGTGAACGTTCAGCCCTTTGGTGGTGAAGAAGTAGAAGGCGCCCTCGTTCTGCTCAAAGAAATTGTCCAAATTATCGTACTCGTAGATCTCAAGCTTGTCCCAGTAGTCGAGACCCGCGCGTTTGAGCTGCTTGTCGGTGATCGTGAAGCCGTAGGGCCGCACAAGATGCAGGGCAGCGCCCGTGACGGCGCAGGTTCGGGAGATGTTTCCCGTATTCTGGGGTATCTGCGGCTCTACAAGGACAATGTTCAGTTTATGCAAGTTTTGTGCCTCCGTTCAAAGCGAGGTGTAGCTGGAGAGCTCGTTCATGCCCTTCAGTCTGTAGAGCTGGGGCTCGAACATGATCCCGTCTGTCCAGTCCGTCCCGTAGCTGTAGGTCTTCTTGATCGCCGCCTGAGTGAAGGTCGAGGCTCTGTCCATGGCTATCGGAAGGCTGTCGCCCTGCAATATCCCGCCGATGAGTATGCTTGCGAACATATCGCCGCTTCCCGAATAGCTGATCGGGACGTAGTCGCCGACGACTTTCCAGAAGCTGCTGCGGCGCTTGTCATAGCCCACCGTGCATATCCCGTGAGCCGAGGAAGGCACGCTGGTTATCACGACGATCTCGGGCCCCAGCTGAGACAGCCGCACAAGCCACGAGCGTATCGCCGCCACGTCGAGGGTGCCCTCGGGGTAGTCCTCGCCGAGGAGTATCGCAGCCTCGGTCAGGTTCGGGGTGATAATATCCGCCACCGCCGCAAGCTCGCTCATTCTCGAGCACAGCTCGGGGGTGTAGGTCTGGTAGCTCTTGCCGTTGTCGCCCATCACGGGGTCAACGACCTTGAGCGCCTTCGGAAAGCTTCGGAAGAATTCAAGGCAGTGGTCGATCTGCTCGCTGGTGGCAAGGAAGCCGCTGTAGATGCAGCTGAACTCGGTGCCGAGCCGCTTGTAGTGTTCGAGCGTCGGCGAGAGATAGTCTGTGAGATCGCGCATCACGAACTCGCCGTAGCCTGTGTGAGCCGAAAGGACTGCTGTCGGTACGGGGCAGACCTGCACTCCCATTGCCGAGAGCACGGGGATTATGACGCTCAGCGAGCATCTGCCCAGCCCCGAGATATCATGTATTGCTGCGACCCTCTTGGGTCCCGTCATTAAGATCAAGTCCTTTCGCATATTCGCATAGATTACATTTCATTATAACACATATATTAAAAAATTGCAATACTTAATTTTAACTTCTGTCATCTTCCCTCTGCAAGGGCTTCTTCTTTTCTGATTACGCGGCAGAGCAGCGCCACGGAGGCGGTCATCATTATCAGCTCGGTGACGGGCTGCGCCCAGATCATTCCGCCGAAGCCGAAGGCCTTGTTCAGTATCAGCAGCAGCGGAACGTAGAGGAAGAGCTGCCGTACAAGAGTTATCGCAAAGGCGTACTGGGGCTTGCCCATAGCCTGGAAGGACATCCTGCTCATCGACACCGCGCCGACGAAGGGCAGTATCCACATGATCGTCCTCAGCACGCGGCTGCCGATCCGTATGACCTCGTCGGTGTCGCTGAAAAGGCCGATCAGCTGAGGCGCGAAGATGCCGTAGACGAGCATTATGAAAAGCTCGGTGCCGCTGCATACAAGGACTCCCGCTTTCAGGACGCTTATCATTCTGCGGTAGCGACGGGCACCGTAGTTATAGCCCATTATCGGCTGGGTGCCTGCGGCGTAGCCCTGATAAACATAGTTCCCGAGGGAGAGCAGCTTCTGCGAAACGCCCATTGCCGCGACGGTAAGCTCGCCGTAGTCCACGGCAAGGTTGTTGTTTACGATATACGCCGCCGAGGTCAGCAGGGTCTCGAGCGTTGCGGGAACGCCCACCCAGAAGATCTCTTTCAGGATCTCGGAGGTGGGGCGGATATATTTGACCGACGGCCGCAGCAGGGTCTTTCCCCTGAGATAGTACATCACCGAGATGCCCATGCTCACGGCGTTCCCGAGGATAGTTGCGATGGCGGCGCCTCTTATCCCGAGCCCGAGCGCAAAGATAAAGATCGGGTCAAGGACGATGTTCGCAGCCGTTCCCGCGATCATTCCCATTATCGAGTAGCGGACGGAGCCCTCGCTGCGCAGCAGCTGGCCAAAGGTGTAGCTGCCCATCGTGAAGATGCTTCCCATAATGATAACGGACACATACTGTTCGGTGTAGGCGAAGGTGTTGTCCTTGGCGCCGAGGCCGCGGACGATCACGGGCAGCAGCGCCAGCCCGAGAGCGGTCACGATCAGGCTGTTGAAGACCGTCAGCGAGAAGCCCGCAGTTACGCTGCGGCAGGCTTTTTCGTCATCACCTGCGCCGAGGCTCCGTGCGATCAGCGAGGATGCTCCAGAGCCTACCATGTTAGAGATCGCGATCGTCACCATCATCACGGGGTAGGCAAGGTTCACTGCCGCAAGCCTGTAGTCGTCGTGCATCAGCCCGATGAAATATGTGTCCACAAGGTTGTAGAGCACCATGATTATCATGCCTGCGATCAGCGGAACGCCCAGCTTGACCACAGCCAGCGCAGGCCGCTCGTCCCGCAGGACGTATATTCGTTTGTCTTCCTTTGAAACAGTCTCCAAGTCTATCACCGTATGTTAATTATTTCAGCTCGAAGTCAAGTGCCGCGAAGCTTCCGCTGAGGGGCACGCGGTATTTCTCCGCAAGCTTCGGGCCGCAGGAATTTGAGCCCACGCCTGCCATTGCAAAGTCTGCACAAAGCACGGTGCAGCCGCACTTTTCAAGCTCGTGGCGATGCCCCTTGCCTGCGAGCTCCTCCTGTGTGTACTCGCTCACATTGAACGAGAAGCCTGCGCCGCTGCTGACTTCAAGCGTGTCCGCGCCGTTTGTTACCGTCAGGCGCTTTGTCCCGAAGTGTGAGGAATTTTCCTGCGGACGGATATACGGCTCGTACATCTCGCAGACCTTGGCTGAGTAGGTGCCGATGCGGCAGGCCTGATGCTTGTCGCAGTAGCTCTCTGTCGGGCCGTATCCGTAGTAGCTCACGTCCGCAAAGCTCTTGTCAAGGAACAGCCGCAGCCCGAAGCGCGGCAGCAGCCCGACCTTGATCTCGTCACACTCAAGCTCTGCCGAGACGCTGAGCCTGCCGTCGCCGTAGATGCGGTACTCGGCTCTTACCCTTGCAAACGGCCTGTAGATGCTGCGGCCGAAGCCCGTATATGCCCTGATGACTGCGCAGCCGTTCCCGCTGTCAAGCTCGGCCGAGGTCTCGTAGATCTTTACATCGTGATCCTTGAGATAGGCTCGCTGCCAGTCCCAGCGCATAGTGTCGTTGTCGGTGGGGGCTCTGTAGAAATTGAAAGCCATCGGGCGTTCAAGCAGCTCGCGGCCGTCCTTGCATATCGAGCAGAGCTCTCCGCGCCTGCGGTCAAAGACAAAGCGCGTTCCGCCGGCCTTTACCGTGAAGCTCAGCGGCTCCTCCGAAAGCTCGGGCAGGGAGGTGCAGGCGGGACGTTCACAGGCCTTGCCCTCGCAGAGCTTTATCTGCTCGAAGCCGACCTCGCGGCCGTCGCGCTTGTCGGTGAAGATAAAGCAGATGTAGGTCTCGCGCTCAAAGTCGGCTGCGGCCTCGGGAACGGTGACGCTGCACTCGCCCTCTGCGGGCAGCGAATATGCGACCTCGCCCGAGCAGAGAACGCCGCGCTCGTCGGTTATCTCGTAGCGGCAGTCATAAAGCTCGTCGGCGGCTGCAAAGTGCAGTATGCTTTTGAAAACAAAGCCGTCTCTGCCGCCCGTGACCCTCACGGGGCGGTACACCTGCTTTACCTCCAGCAGACCCGTGTGGGGCGTCCTGTCAGGAAACACAAGCCCGTCACAGCAGAAATTCCCGTCGTGTACAGCCTCGCCGAAGTCGCCGCCGTAGCCGTATTTGGTGTCCGCATTTTTGTACTCGTCAAGTGGGAATGCGTGATCGCACCACTCCCAGACAAGGCCGCCCATAAAGCGGTCTGATTTCATGAAGGTTTGGTAGTAGTCCTCCATGTCTCCCGAGCTGTTGCCCATGGCGTGACAGTACTCGCAGAGCAGCAGAGGCCGCTTTTCCGCGTTATTCTCAAGGTAACTCATCATGTCGCCGACGGACATATACATCTCCGAGACCATGTCGAGAACGTCGTTCGGTGTGCCGTCAAGGCAGTGGGTGCTCTCGTAGTGTACCGGGCGCGAACTGTCCAATTTTTTGACCAGCTCTGCGCCGGCCTTGAAATTCTCGCCCCAGCCGCTCTCGTTGCCGAGGCTCCAGATCACCACGCAGGGGCGGTTGATGTCGCGTTCGACAAGCAGCCTGTGGCGGTGGAGTATGGGAGTCCTGAAACGCCTGTCTCCTGCTATGAGCGCGATGCCGTTGTAGCCGCCCTCTCTGTCCCAGTTGAAGTTCTGATACTCGTTTACGCAGCCGTGGCTCTCGATGTCGGCCTCGTCGATGACGTAGAAGCCGTACTCGTCGCAGAGGCGGTAGAACTCGGGCGCGTTGGGGTAGTGCGAGGTGCGGACGGAGTTTATGTTGTGCTGCTTCATCAGCTCGAGGTCGCGGCGCATCTGCGCTTCATCGGCGTAATAGCCCGTGTCGGGGTAGCTGTCGTGGCGGTTCACACCGAGGAATTTGATCTTTTTCCCGTTCAGCAGGTAAACGCCGTCCCTGATCTCGCTCGTGCGGAAGCCCACGCGCTCGGCGATGACCTCGCCTTCGGAGCGTATGATGAGCGTGTAAAGATACGGGGTCTCGGCGCTCCAGAGCTTCGGGGCCCCAAGCTTCGCCTCAAAGCGCTCGCCGTCGCCGACCGCTCCCGAAAGCAGGCAGGCGCCGCCGTCAAGCAGCTCGATCTCGGCGGCTGCTCCCTTGGGCGTGAAGGCGAAGCCGCCGTTCATGTTGGCCTCGATTCGGAAGTTTCTGAGCCGCTTCTCGGGGCGTGAGAGCATATACACGTCCCTGAATATCCCCGAGAGGCGGAACTTGTCCTGATCCTCGAGATAGGTGCCGTCGCACCATTTAAGCACCGCGCAGACTATCTCGTTGCTGCCATCGCGGAGCAGGCCGGTGATGTCAAATTCCGTGAGCCTGTGGCTCACCTGGGTGTAGCCCGCGAACTGCCCATTGACGTAAAGATAGAGGCAGCTGTCAACGCCCTCGAACACGAGAATGCGGCGCAGCCCGTCAGGGATATAACTGTACATTTTTTTGTACACACCCACGGGGTCGTCGTCGGGGACGAACGGCGGGTCGAAGGGTATGACATAGCTGACGTTTGAATACTGCGGGCGGTCAAAGCCGTGCAGCTGCCAGTTCGACGGCACGGGTATCTTCTGCCCGAAGCGCATGGACGGAAAGTCGTCGGGCAGGTCGATGATGCTGTCAAAGTATTCAAACTCCCACTCGCCGTTCAAAAGCTCGAAGCGGCGCGAGTCCCTGCGGTCGTCCGTCGGCTGCTGATCTTCTGAAAAGGGAATGAAATAAGCCCTGGGCGGCAGGGTGCCCAGCTCGGGCATTTCAGTGTTTTCGTGCAGTGTCATGAAGCTTCTGGCAGAGCCCTTTGCTGCGATCTTTGATATATCCATATATTCGTCCTCCTTCCGGCGGTGCTGTCAAAGCCGATAATGATATGATAGCACAAATCAGAGGACTTTTCAAGCGGTGCTGAGAAAACAAGTCCGCAGGCTTTACTTTTTTAATAAAATGTGATATAATCATATCGGATATCACATCAGGCATCAAAATATCCGCCGTCGCGGAAGAACGACAGAAAGAACATTGCTATGGCAGATGCAAGCAAGAGAAAGAAAAAAAGAAAGAAATACTTAAAGCTCAGGAAAAACAGAATATGGCACTCGCTGGTGATGTTCCTGATCGTTACGATCGCTGCGGCGGCGCTGCTGGTGGTGTTCATCGTGTCGGTGCTTTATTTCTCTGTTGACAAGGGCATCACGGGCGAGTACGAGACCGCGTGGAAGATGGCCGAGCTTTACAGGAACGTGACCGATGAGGGCGACAGGTATCTGTCCTTTGATGTCATGGACACCGACTATTACATAACAGACAAGAACGGCAAGGTCGTTCATTCAAAGGGAAAAAACACCTGCGGCGAGGAGGGCTATCTCTACGCTATCGCTCTCGAGGGCAACATTGACGAGGACGGAAAGCTGCTTGGATCTCCCGAGGGAGTATCGACTGTCCTGCACCGCGACACCGAGGACCCCGTGCTCGGCGGCTACGAGGACGGCGCCATCTATATTGATTACAAAAGGCTGGTCGGAAAGGTGTTCGATGTCTTTTACACGAACACGGGCAAGGACAAGACAGATGAGGACGTGAGCATGGAGCTTCCCGTCTGGGAGGAAGTTGATCTCGGCAGCGGCGAGACGCTGTTCTTTAAGGCGAAGGTCTCCTTTAAGGACACAAATCTGGTGTTCTTTGTGGTGATGTTCCTTGTGTCGGGAGCGCTGTTCGCGATACTGCTGCTTGTTATGATGATCTCGACGATCTCGAAGGCGATAAATCAGCACAGGGTCAACAAGCTGTTCTTCACCGATATGCAGACAAAGGGGCACAACTGGCTGTGGTTCCTGTTGCGCTCGGAACAGACCCTGAGAAGGATAACGAGCGCCAAAAAGAGCTTTGCACTCATCGACCTCGAGCTTGCGGGCTACAGGCGGTACTGCGTCTGCCATTCCGTTGATGACGGCGAGGCAAGGCTTGTCGAAACAAACAACGCGCTCTGCGCAATGCTCGGGAAGAAGGAACTTTGCGCCCACAGCAGCGAGCACCGTTTTGCCCTGCTGCTCGAATACGCCGACAGGGACGCCCTGCAAAGGCGCATCGGCTCGATGCTCTCGGGGCTCGGCGGGATAGGCGCTCACGGCTTTGCCTTCCACGCAGGCGTGTTCCTGATACCGCCGGAGGAACGCGGCGGCTTCCTCGGCAGGCGGAAGGACGTTGACATCGAGAGCGACTACAACAATGCTTGCAGCGCCCGAGCCACCCTTGAAGACCGCAGCGAGTCGGCGGCGGCCTTCTTCGAGGACAAGCTGGTCGAGGATCAGAAATGGGAGGCCACTGTCACCGAGATGCAGCAGAGGGCTCTTGCGGCAGAGGAGTTCGTGGTCTACTATCAGCCGAAGTACGACCCGAGGACAGGAGAGCTGAGAGGCGCCGAGGCGCTTATCCGCTGGCAGTCGCCCGAGCACGGCTTCATCACGCCGTACAGGTTCATTCCGATATTCGAGAAGAACGGCTTCATCACGGAGATCGACCACTACATGATACAGCACGTTGCAAGAGATCAGCGGCGCTGGCTGGATATGGGCTATCGCTGCGTGCCTGTGTCTGTCAATGTTTCGAGGGCGCATTTCATCGAGCCCGACCTTGCCGAACAGATACGCGACATGATCGACCGTGAGGGCACTCCTCACAGCCTCATCGAGATAGAGCTGACCGAGAGCGCCTTCTTTGACGACAAGAACGCCATGATAAACACTATCACAAAGCTAAAGCAGTACGGCTTTGCGGTGTCGATGGACGACTTCGGCTCGGGCTATTCGTCGCTCAATTCCCTGAAGGATATGCCGCTTGACGTGCTCAAGCTTGACGCGGAGTTCTTCCGCGGAGAGGCCGCAGGCACCGACCGCGGCGAGATCGTTGTTTCCGAGGCGATCAAGCTTGCCAAGAGCCTGAATATGCGCACGGTCGCCGAGGGCGTCGAGATCAAGGATCAGGTCGATTTCCTTGCGGCACAGGGCTGCGATATGATACAGGGCTATTACTTCGCCAAGCCGATGCCTGCGCAGGATTACGAGGAGCGCATGAAAAACGGCAGGGCAGAAGGCGCCGAGACTTGACAGAAATGGTAATATATGCTATTATATAGCTGGACAGATTCCATAACAAGGAGGTAAATACTATGGGCTTTTTATCCAAGCTTTTCGGAGGCGGTGCCGAGAAGGCAGCAAACGATCTTTTCAACGAGTTCTGGAAGGACGCTGGCGGCTCGCCTGTTCCTGCGGACGGCGGCTCTCAGACGCAGCAGGCGCCTGTTCAGCAGGCAGCAAAGTCGGGACAGTCGGGCTTTTCGTGGGGTCCCGTGATGCCGGACGAGGAGAACCAGTTCAACTTCGGCGGAGCCTATCACGATTACTTTGAGCGGATATACCGTGCAGAGTTCCCCGCTTATCAGCTGGATAAGCAGTTCGCGCCCAACGGCAGGGCAACGGTCTTTACTTTTTATAAGGACGGCCGAAAGGTGCTGGCGGTAGAGGTCATCTCCGAGAAGAGCTCGCCCTACAAGCTGAGACGCAGCTGCCAGGCGGAAGGTGTGGCCTATCTGCGCTTCTACTACGACCATGACGGCTGGTGGAACACCAGAAGATATGTTACAGAGCGCACAGGAAAGGCTCTGGGCCTGTAAAAACAGAATAAAAGCAGAAAGAGAACGCTCAGCGCCTGCGGCGGATCAGGCACAGGCCGCGTTACGGCTTCGCAGGCAGCCGCCTGTGTACGGTCTTGTACATCCAAGAATTTTCTTGGATTTAATTTCTTCTCTTTCTGCTTTTTTATGTTTAGGCAATACCGCACAACCATTGTGCGCAAGATGCGCAGTCAGATTTTTCGTCAGATTGCCTAAATTCGACGCAGGAAGGCTGACG
>OCTW011605959.1_pt1 | contig 12756 bp, 6 predicted proteins | sample 1539671 | NCBI WGS metagenome assembly OCTW01 (sample SAMN02144230, study PRJEB22623) | gut metagenome | biome: sheep rumen | host: Ovis aries | place: New Zealand | reverse complement strand
TTCCCTGCGCTGACGCGCAAGGATGGAATTCGACACTCTTAGACAATGCCCGAAAATTTCGCATGAAATTTACAGTTGCTGACCCTTTTTACCAATTTTCATGCCGCAATTATAACAAAACACGAGAACCTGCCGCCATCCTCTTTTTGGGAAACGACTCTACAAGCGGATGTAGCCCATCTCCTGCGCGCGGAAGACCGCGGCGGTGACGTTAGACGCGTCCATCTTGCGGCGAATCTCCGTTATGCGGCCCTTGACCGTCTCCGCCGTGCAACCCTGGATTATCGCTATCTCCTCGCGCGTCTTGCCGAGCGCAAGATACTTCAGCGTCTCGAGCTGCTTCTCGGTGAAAGGCGACTTGACAGGAACGTAAGAGTCCGTCACGAACTCCAGCATTCCGCTTGCGATGCCCGCGACGGCGTCTGCGAGCGCTATGGTGTCCATGCTCTTCGACACATACCCCTTCGCGCCGTGGCTGCGCGCCCATTCCTCCTCCTCGACGCGCGGCATCCCCGCGAGAAGCAGAACCTTTGCACCAGGAAACTCCTTCAGCATCTGCTCAAGGAGCCACAATCCGTCCCGCCGCGGCATAACAACGTCCGAAAGAACGACGTCGGGAAGTCCGTTCGTCCTGCAGAATTCAAGCGCCTCCTCCGCACCCGCCGCAGTGCCTGCGACGGCGAAGCGCTCCCTGCTCGCGAACATAGTCGAAAGCCCTTCCCTAATCATCGGATGGTCGTCTACTATAAGAACCTTAATCATGTATGATCTCAACCTCCACCGTCGTCCCCTCGCCCGGACGGCTCTTGACGGAAAACGAACCGCCGATTGCCTCCGCGCGCGCCTGCATGTTCGAAAGGCCCATGTGGCCGCTCTCGCCGCGCACGGCAGCGGGATCAAATCCACATCCGTCGTCCGCCACGCTCATGGCGAAGCGACGCCCGTCGTCCGAAAACATCACCGCGACATGCCGCGCACCACCGTGCCTGAGCGCGTTGCCGACCGCCTCCTGTAGAATCATGAGAAGCCGCGCGCCCTGTCGCCTAATCTCTATCGGCGGCTCTCCCTCGGAGACTATCTCGACGACGCCGCCCCAGTGCGGCATGCGCGCCGCAGCCGTGCGGAAGAGCCCCGCGAGCGTGTCCGCCCCGCGACCCGCGCGCTGGAGCCCCCAGAGGATGCTGCGAAGACCCGACTGCGTGTTCATGAGGGACTTCCTCGCACCGGCGATCTGGCGCGCGACGGCTTCCGGATTCTCGACGACGCTCGCCGCCGCGTCGAGATGGAACATCGTCCCCGCGAGCTGCTGCTGGAACTCGTCGTGCAGGTCGCGCGCGAGCCTCAGGCGCTCCTCCTGCGAACTGGCCTCGGCCCTTCTCGCGCGAATGAGCAGGGCCACCCATCCGCATAGCGCGGTCAGCACGAACAGCGCAATCGCGACTGCTGTGAGCACGCGCGCCGGAGTCCACCACGACGGACGCGACAGCACATCCACGTCGTCTTTGGACAGAATGTTGAGCGTCAGGTTCTTTACGCCTTCCGGCGTGTATTCCAGCGACGGCACCGCGCGTATGCGGACGATCGCGCCGATTCTGAGGTCGGAATCGGAAGTGTCGCGTTCGCGGAGCGGAAAGCTCGCCGTAGCCCCACGCGCCTCTCGGTCGAGGTCGCTCACGTACAGCTGAAGCTGGGTCCTGCGCCTGTTCACGTCCAGCACCCGCACGGTGACTTCGACCGGCAGTCCGAACCAGTTCGGCGGGGCAGGGGCGTAGAGCTCGGATATCTTCACCTGCCTTCTGTCGGGTATCTCGCCGGTTCCAAGGTGCGACACGGACACGTTCTCCATGCGCAGGTTCGGCTCCGACATCGAAACGTCGCCCTCCGCCGCTATCCGCTCGCCGACGAAGGCTCGGTTTCCTCCGAGGAGCCCGAGCCGCACGCACGTGCCGTCGTCCTGACGCAGAAACGCGAAGAGATCCCCGCTGCGCGCGAACGTAACGACGCCGGTGACCGTCAAGTGATCCGACGGAACATGCAGCACATTCGCCGCAGACGGCGCAGCCAGCGCAAACGCAAGCGCAGCCGACACGACAGTTTCTATCCACCTCATGGCGTTCATTATATCACTTCTTCGCTTTTCACTCAACTCCGGCTTGCCGCCGCAGCACGCGCGTCTCTCCGGGCCCGAGGCTTATCGAGGTGCTGCGGACGAATTTCTTCGTTGCAAGGTCGACGCACCTGCCTGCGAACCTATGGGGCAGGCGGAATGTGACTCCGTTCAGCGGATCGGAACACTGCACCACAAGCCAGTCGCCGATCACAAGCGAGTGGCATCCCCACAGGACCACATCGCCCCTGACGTTTTTCAGAAGCTCGTCATGCTTTACGCGCATGTACTGCACCGCCGCGGGGCGCCTGACATACACGTACGCCGTGCCGCCATCCTTCGGCGCCTCGCTGTGGTGCCACTGGTTGAAGTTCATCATGATGCGGCTCTCGCCGTCCTTGAAAGCCACGCACTGTGCACGCGGATCGCCCCACACGAAATCTGGCTCGCCCGACTCCATGGGAAGCCTCACCTTCGCGCAGAGCGGATCGCCAGGCTTCGTCATCCTGCGCAGAATCTTGATGCGGTCCTGCGCGCCGTCCATGAATCCGTAGGCAGCCGACCAGTACCAGTTTCCGGCGCGAGGCGCCTCCCAGCGCGCGATCGCCTTCTCGTCAAGGCCAATCCAATCAAGCTGCTGAAGGCGTATGTGCGAGGGATTTTCGAAGTCAAGGAGCTGGCACGGGGACGGACCGTACCCGTCGCCGCCTATCATGTTGCGGTGGCGGAAATTCAGATACGCGCAGACGTCGACGGAAGGCTTCCCGTCGTGACGCCGGACCGGATACACGAAGTGCGGAAACGCGTCCCCGCCGATCTTCGCGCGCTCGCGCAGAAAACCGAGCTTCTGATACGACTGCCAGAGCCTGTAGTACATCACGTCCTGACCGCGTCCGTACTCGACCGAATAACCGTCCCACTCGAGCGGCACGCCGCGCGGCGAGACCCAGCTCGGCTCCCCGGGCGCGACAGCACCTGTCGCGCCTCTCAGTCGCTTAACGAATTCGGTCTTGTCCGGTTCCTTCGGGGACGGACCTCCTAGGATCCGCCGCGCGCGGATGCAGAACCTGAGCGCGTCGAGCTGATACGTCTCCTGGTTCGGAGCGTGCCCTCCCTTCCCAGCAAAGTGTCCGACAAGGCCGTCCATGAGATCGAGGTACGCCTTGCGCCTCTTCACCTTCGGCGTTTCTGGATCGCAGTCGTCGTCTACGAGCTCGTCGAGCATTCCCTCGCGCTCCATCGCCTTCGCTGTGAGCACGAGCGCGTGTCCAATTCCGCGCAGCCCAGCCCCATCGAGCGGCGTGCCCGAAGTCGGACCGCGTTGCGGTCCGCCCATCCACTTCCCGCGCACCCATGCGCTCCAGTACGAGCCCGACAGCCCCTGCGCGCGTCGGCAGAAGTCGAGATGCGCCGCAATGCGGCGAAGCGTCTCCTTGTCGCCGTATCGCTTCAGGCCCGGCGTTCTGTATGCGATGGCGAGCACGGCGCTCAGGATCATCGGACCGTTGTTGTTCAGATGGTCGTAGTGACCGGGGATGCGGTCCTTCGTCGCCGTGACGTCCATTACTCCGTCCTTCCCGCACCACGGGACGTCGAACGCGCCGACAAGATCCTCGTGCCATTCGCCGCGCGCGCACTTCTCGCGCCAGTCCTCGCCCCACATCTGGCGCATCGCCGCATGGTCCGCCGTGATGTCCATGAGCTCGACGGTCCGCTTTATCGCGGCGTCGCACACGGAGGCGGATAGCGGCTTGAATTCGGGGAGGACGATCTTCTCGAGTTTCGCCTCCTCGCGCTCCTTTGCAGGAGGCTCGAAGAGCGGATTGACATGAGTCCAGAGCGAGACGATCGGACGCGTCGGCTGGCGCTCGGTCCTGAGCGTCAGCGTAACCTCGGTTTTCCCTGCCGTCATCTCCTCCGGAATCGTCACCGTCTGGTAGAACAGCTTCGTCGCGGAATGGAAGAGTCCGCCTTCGTCCAGTTCGGTGAAGTCGCAACGCTTGCCGTCCGCCCCGTAGATCGAGTACACCCCAGGCGCGCCCCCGCTCTGGCGGTAGGCCGCCGTCAGGCACGTGCGTCCCTTGGGAGCGACGCGGACTCGAACCTTGAGAGCATCCCCGTCCTGGCTGACGGGCAACGCGGCTGCGGCGGCTAGGATTATTGCGGCAAAGGACATACTGCCGTTTTACGTGAACACTATGAGCAACCCACGCCTGCACTCCCTCAGCACAAGCGACTTTCCGTCATCGGACACGAACGCCTTCCAGACGCTTCCGTCATCTGCAGTTACGGCGCCGGCGACTTTACCGACGATGCTGCCGTTGGCAACGGTCATTACCGTGTATGCATGTCCAGAATTGCGAACAAGCGCGGACTTGTTGGCAACGTTGACCGAAATGTTCGCGACATCGACGGCGCCCTCGCCTGTAAGAGCGAGACAGGAGGAAGTGCCGTCCTCTCCGATCGTCACGAGCAGACCGGAACCCGAGTTGAACGTCGCAGCTCCCGTCACGGTCAGCGTCTCTGCCGTGTTCGTGCCAGGCGCGACAATGCCGTTGAGTTCAACCGGACCCTCTATCGTTCCGCTTCCCGAAAGCGTCTTGCCGGACGCTATCACGGTGCCAAGCGAACATATCCATCTTGCGCCGGACTCGACGGTGACATCTCCGTTGAAGACCGGTGCCGCCTCGGCATTGTTGTTCACCGTGGCACCTGCGGCGAATGTAACGGATTTGTTGAAAGTCAGCAGATACCCAGGATAGCTGGAAACACGCGCATACTCGCCAAGGACGACAGGCACATCAACCGTGCAGGCATATCTTCCCGTATGCGCTTCGAAATAGCCGTGCGCATCCGCCCCCGCAGAAAAAGTAAGCGTCCCGTTGCCAGTCACAGTGTTAGGACGGAAATTGCACCACTGGCCAATTCCACGGACAGTAAAGTCCCCGTTCAGAACAAATTCTCCGCAAGGCACGGTTGCGCTTTTGCCATATATCTGCATCTTCGGAATCGAAGAAGGCACGATCACCTTCGTGTTCGCTGTAGGAAATCCATTCACCCAGCTTTTTACCTGATCCTGCCCATATTCACCATTGTAATACCCGGTAAAGATCGTGAAGTCCCCAGTCGGATCTGTAACAACGCCATTGGCTGCAAACGACGTTGCTGTGAGCGAACCGTCGGCATACGAGACGTTCCAGTACAGCCCGCCGTTGTTTCGTATGATTACATGCTCCGCGACCGGGCTTTCATCAGACGTCGTCATCGCCACATTCTCTCCAAGCACTACAGTCTTTTCCGCTTCGGTCTCGCCGGAAAGGTCATACTCGACGAAACCACCCGTCCCCAGCGCGACCCTCCCGGGCGTAGTCGCTGCCGTGAAGACAGCAGTTCCGTTTTCAATCTCGACAGCACATGTCGGCTTTGCATTGAACGCAACTCTTCCCCTGCCGGCAATCGTCAGCGTTCCCTCGCCGTCAACCGCGGTTGCTATCGTCGTCGAATATCCCGCAGTGTCTATCGTCCCGCCCTGTGCGCCCACGGTCACTGCGATTCCGCTCGTCAGCAGTGTGTCGCCCCCATAGATCACCGTGAGCCTGCCGCCATTGAAATTGACGTATGCGCTGCCAGCTCCTTTATTGATCTGCGAGGCGTACATCTCTCCGCCGGCATTGAGATTGATTGTACCCGTGCTGTCGGCGTCCGTCGCGATCTGGGTCCACTTGCGGGTGCCGAATCCAGCCCCGCTCCAGAATGCGCCTCCGTTGCCAACGGTCAGGGTACCCGCCCCTAACATGCCGACATTCGGGTCATTCGCGCCCGTGGAATATACGGTTCCTCCGACTATTTCGACAACGCCCGTCACACCTGTTTTCTGACCTATCTCGAATTTTGACGCGGTGTACGTACCCTTTTCGACCCTCACGCCGCCGCTGCCGGAACCTGCGCCGACAAACCACTCGCCCAATTTCACGCCTACGGCGTCGGAGGCGGACGTAAAAATCGTAGTGCCAAACGATTCTGACGAGCCGGCTGCGTTGCCGAACGCCATCCAGCTCGGCGTGCAGTCGGCGGTAAACGTCGCTGTCAGCTCGCCAGATGGCTTGAAGTTGTAGTCTCCACTCATGCTGTCGAATTCCACATCGGATGTTATATCCGCAGCCCGTGTTCCGAACGTGGCCGCGCAAATGCCGACAGCGACAAAAGCCGACACAACAGTGTTTTTACCCATTGTTCCCTCCTTGTTTTCCGTGTTAGCGCGTTAATTATACCAAATATTCAAGGAACACAAATACAAAAGCACCCCCCAAAGGGGGTGCTTTTGAAAAATAGTTCAAAAATAATGCCAGATTCGCTAAGCTCGTCTACTTTACTGTGACAGTGTTGAACGAGTGCGGCTTGAGGTTGACGGCATAGGCCTTTCCCGCGACGGAAAACCTGACGCGCTTTTCGTCGTTGGCCCAGTTCGTCGCGACGACGACGATTCCGCCGTCGGGATTGCGGTAGCAGAGCGCCTCGGTGCTGTCGCGCCACGGCGAGTACGCGAGCTGCACCGCGCCGGGCTTTATGAACTGCGCGAAGTGGCGGACCGCGTAGTACTCAGGACGGTACGAGAACTCTTTCGTCTTCGAGTCGACGCGGATGAGCGCGTTCTGGCACCATCCCCAGCGCGAACGGCCCATGTCGCAGAGGATGAAGTTCCAGTTGTACCATTCGTCCGCTCCGTTGCCGAGGTTCTGGAAGATGAGCCAGCTCGTGTGCTCGCCCGCCTTCCAGTCCATGCGTCCGTTTCCGCACTCCGACTCGGAGCAGATGCGGTGCTTGCCCGGATACTTGTCCGTTATCACCTCCATCACGTCGCGCCCTTCCCACTGAAAGCCGAATCCGTCGACGACATCGAGCATTCCGGGCGCGTCGAAGATCTGCTCGATGTAGCTCCTGCGGTTCGTGTTGAACGTGCCGAGATACAACTTCACGCCGGGCGCCTTCGCCTTCAGCGCCGGCGCAAGGTAGTCGCGGTTGAAGCGGACAGTCCCTTCGGCGGTCCACGGGCAGCCGGGGTACGGCGTGTAGGAATACGCCTCGTTCTGGTACATCACCATGTCGATCGGAACGCCCTCTTTCCTGTACAGCTTGATGAACTTGACGAACATGTCCGCATACGACTGTAGGTACTTCGGCTCCTGGATGAAGTAGTTCTGCGTGGCGAGGCGGCGCGGGAAAGGCTTGCGCCTGTCGCCCTGAAGCCACATCTCGTTGGGATCGACCGCGTCTGACTCTCCGCCTCCGTAGAGAAGCGCGTCCTTTTCCTTCGGCTGGTTGTTGAACCTGCTCGAAAGGACGCAGTAGTCCTTGTTGATCTTCATCCACGCGGGCGGAGACCACGGGCTCACCCAGAACGTCAGCTTCGGCTGGAATTTCTGCGCCATCTTGATGAGCGCGATCTGGTTCTCCTTGTCGTGCTCAATGTTGAAGTGCTTCAGCTCGAAGTCGCCTTCCGTCTCGCTGCACGAATACCACTCGCGGGAGTAGTCGTTCGCGTTCATCGTCAGGCGTCCGCGCGTGAAGCGCAGCTCGCCCTTCGGCGCAAAGAGCTTTTTCAGTATTTCGTTCTGCTCCGCGGGCTTGAGCATCCGCAGCGCGTCGAGGTCGAGCTCGTTGAACGTCGTGCCCCACGCGCGCCACGGAACCGATCCCGCGCGCGGCGTTCTGCCGTCCGTGGCAAACAGCTCAAGGGTGGAATTCGCGGCTTCGCTTCCTCCGCTTCGCTCGCTCACATTCTCAGATTGCAGCGGGGACGATTTCCACTCGTCTCCTTCAACGCTTGCAAAGTGCGTGGCGGCAATCACCGCCAGAAACATTCCAGTAGTCATGTCTTTCTCCTTTTTCGGTAGCGGCTGTGATTCAGCGCAGACGGTAGATGACGAGCGAAAGCGGCGGCAGCGTGTCGGTTCCTTCGAGCTTGAACGGCGCTGACGTCTCCTTGAGAGCCTCCGGCTCGGCAGGCGAATTGTGCGCGAGACGGTCCGGGCCAGTGAACACGGTGCGAGTGCCCGATCCAGCAACGCCGCGTATCTCGACCTGCTGCGCCTTCTCGGTGCAGTTCACGAGCTTGAGGATCATGTCGCCAGCCGCGTCGCGCATCGCACTCGCCTGCACGTTCTCGATGACGTTGTGATTCACGCCCTTACCCCACGCGAAATTCGTGTCCGTCTTGTACGTCCCCGTCTCGACGGAAACCTTCAGCACCTCCCTGCCGCGGTTCTCGCTGAAGAGCTTCTGCACGTTCCAGCTTGGGGAGGAGAACGATCCGGTCGTCGTCGGATATATCATGTTCGGCGTCCACGCGGTGTGCTGCGCGTTCGCGAAGAGCGGAGCGTACGCCGCGAGCTTCACCTGCGACTGGTTGCGCTCGATTCCGAGCATGAACGCCGCCTCGCCGATCGCGCCGCGCAGGGAGCCGTAGCGGTGCGTATACGTGGTGACAGCGTACTCGCCGACGAAGATTCCGAAGTCGCCCTTCGGCTCGTCGTATTCGTGCGCGAGCGAGGACATGAAGCGGTCGGGCGAGTCGTAGAAGTGGTCGTCCCGCAAGTCCTTGGGATCGTCCACCCGCTTCGTCGACTTCCAGTTGTCGAAGACGAGCTGTATTTCGGGATACTTCTCGCGGACGGCCTTCGCGATGAGCGCGTAGCGCGCCTCGTAGTCCTTCCCGCCGTTCTCGTTTCCGATCTCCAGGTACTTGAGCCCGAACGGCTCGGGATGCCCGGCCGCCGCGCGCTTCGCGCCCCAGACTGAGTTCGTTGGACCGTTCGCGTACTCGATGCAGTCGAGGGCATCCTGAACGAACTCGTCCATCTTGTCCATCGGCACTGTCTCCTTGTGCGACATTCCGCAGTTTATGCAGAAGAGCGGCTTCGCGCCAAGCGCCTCGGAGAGGAGGAGGTATTCGTGGAATCCGACGCCGTTCGTTGACCAGTACTTCCAGATGTTCCACTGCGTGCGGCGATTCCACTTGTCGCCGATCGTCGTCTTCCAGCGATAGGCGTCCCTCATCGTCTCGCCTTCGACCCAGCACCCTCCCGGGAACCGCATGAAGGACGGCTTCAGCGCGGCGAGCTTCTCGACAAGGTCGCGGCGGAACAGACCCGCCACCGCATCCGCAGGGAAGAGGCTGACATGATCGATCTGGAAAGTTGAGAGTTGAGCACCGTCATCGACGATCCGAAACAGGAGCCGCGCCTGTGCATCGTCGTCATTCGCGACAAGCGTCGCGTCAAACGTCCGCCACTCGTCCGTCACGCCCTCGATTCGCGCAGTTGCCAGCGGCGCCTTGCCGTACGCCTCGAGCGCCACGTCGATCTTTGCACTTTTTGCAGCGGAGCCATCCCCCACGCGCAGCGCAACGCTCAGGTTGTAGGAGACTCCCTTCTTCACTCCCATGCCGAAGTAGCCCTCGTTCGCGGCGCCCGCGCCGCTGCGTCCGCGCACCGTCATGCAGTGCCGGTCGTTCGCGTGCGCGCCGGGCTTGTCGCTCAGAAAGCACTCCGCGCTGCCGACGGGGTTCCAGTATTGGAGCGTAAGCTCGCCACGCCGTCCGTTGCCGTCCTCGAAGGAGCGGTTGCGAACCATCTCGGCATAGACGCCTCCGTCGAGCGAAAGGTCGATGTCCTCGAAGAAGAGCCCCCAGAGGTCGGGCGACGCCTCGCCCACCACCGCGGACGGATCGACCGTGACCACGTTGACGGACGGCGCAGGCGCCGCGACGCCCTTCTTCGTCGCGGGGATGAACGGGATCGAGCCGTCGGGATTGCGCACATAGCGCTCGATGCACGCCGAGCGGCGGCAGTCCGCGCCGCCCTCGAGCGTGGCGTTGTGGTAGAGCATGTACCACTCGCCCTTGAAGAACACGCTTCCGCCGTGGATCGTGCCGGTTCCCTCGGCGCAGTCCATGACCTTCCCGCCGTACTTCCACGGACCGTGTATCGACTTCGCCGTCGAGTAAGCCCAGTACTCTGGAACGCCGCCCGCCGCGTACTCGAGATAGTACGTGTCGCCGAGCTTGTATATCCACGGCGCCTCCTCGAAGTTCGTGTCGATGGGCTTGCGCGCCCCCGCTCCCCGCGCCTTCTTGAGAGGCTTGCCGAACGCGGACTCCTCCATCAGCCCCGGGACGGGCTTCACCTCCGAGGCGAACTCGACCATGTTCCCCTTCAGCTCCGCGTACCAGCATCCCGGCGTCCCGCCGCAGTTGCCCCAGAAGAGATACGCCTTCCCGTCGTCGTCGATGAAGACGGACGGATCGATATAGCCCGCGCCAGGCCCGACGAGGGGCTTGCCGATCGGATCGGACCACGGCCCCTCCGGCCTGTCCGCGACTGCGACACCGATGCAGTCGCCGCGCGGATCGAGTCCGTACACCGCGACGTACCAGTACCACTTCCCGTTGCGCTTGATCGCCTGGCTCGCCCACGCGCGGTTGTTCCCGAGCGCCCACTTGAAGACCGCCGGGGTCATTACGGGGCCAAGGTCCTCCCAGTTCTTGAGATCCTTCGTGCGCACGACACCCCAGTCGCGCATCGTGTATCCGCGGGCGTCCGGCTCGTCGTGTCCGGAAAAGACGTACAGCCAATCCCCGTCCACAACTGCGGCTGGATCGGGCGAGAAACGCGTCTTCACGATCGGGTTCGATCCGTCGGACGTGAACGGCGCATCGTCGCGCGGAGCAACGCGAAGGTAGTCGAAGTCGGCGAAACCACCGACTCCTTCGGCGGACGTCGAGAAGCAGCAGAGTCCGAACCTGTAGCCGATGAAGTGCGGAATCGTGTAGACGAGGTCGAACGCATCGCCGAACGGCGTCCATCCCTTGCCGTCGAACGAGTAGTAGAACTTGCCCTTGTCGGTCGAAGCGGGGATCCCGCTGTAGTTAAGATTATCGCCCGGAGTGAAATCGCACACCGCCTTGAGCCAGACCTTCTGCGCGTCGCCCGGGAGCGCAACCTTCTGGCGCTCGCGAACCGCGCGGTTGATGCGCACGTTCTGCTTGTCGCGACTCGGCACGACGTCGGGCAACCAGAGGACAAGTTCCTTCTTTCCGCCGCGCACGCGGACAGCGGCAAGTCCGTAGAGCCGCTGCAGAAGCGTCAGCCCCGCGACATCGCCCTCCCTGAGGCCGGAAACGTCGATGCACGTCTCGCCTTCGCACGCGGGGCCGAACGTCCGCTGCGTGAGCGTGTTGCGCGCCTGAAGAAGATCGCCGTCGACGCGTCCCGCCTTGATGCGCATGAAGCCGCGACGCTCGGAAAGCGACCAGTTGGCGTCGTCGGGATTGTGGTTCCACTGCCACTGGAGCCCGAGCTCGCCGCCGTCGAATTCGTCGCTCGCCACGCATCCCGGGACCTTCGCGCCCGTGCTGCCCGACGCGTCCTCCACCTCGCGCGGCTGCACGACGGGCCAGTCGTCCTTCCACTCCGTCTCGAGGATGTACGGTATGCGCCCGACGGCTCCGCGGTCTCCGAAGAGAACGGCCACCCAGCTTCCGTCGGGACGGTCGATGAACGAGCCCTGCGCGATGCCCTCGCGCTCGAACACGATCCTGCCCTCCCAAGGACCATCCCAGCTGTGCGAGCGGTGGACTATCACGCAGCGGCACGAGCCCTTCGGCCAGCCGATGTTGACGATGTAGTACCATCCGTTGCGCTTGAAGACCTGAGTGCCCTCGCCAAGTCCGCCGCCGCCTGCGCAGTCGGTCACGTTGTCGAGGATGATCCGCCCGCCGTCGACAAACCCCGAGAAGTCGGGCTTCATCTCGGTGAGGCGCACCTTGTACGGACGACCTGGCACGGTAGCAAAGACGTAGAACCTGCCGTCCTCGATCCACAGCGATTCGTCGTACTGCTTCGGCGCGAGGCGGAAGAACTCCCAGCCGGGCTTCTTCGGATCCTTCGTGCGGAACAGATACGTCGCGTCCACCTTGTTGTTGAAGCTCGTCACGTAGAAGAACCCGTCCTTCTCGTTGTAGCGTATCGACGACGCCCAGGTGCCGAGCCCGTAGTCGCTCTCGCCGTTCTCGAGCCTGTCCTTCGCGCGGTCCTCGATCGTCGGATAGCAGTAGCTGATGATCTTCCAGTTGACGAGGTCCTTCGACGCCATCACCGGAATGCCGGGGTTGAAGTGCATCGTGGTGGAGACGATGTAGTACGTGTCGCCGACGCGAAGAGGCGCCACGTCCGGGACGTCCGCCCAGATTGCGGGTCGCAGCCTCGCCTCGCCGCCAAACGCGCCACATGCCGCAGAAAGAAATAACGCCGAAAGGAATATCGCTGTTTTCATGCGACCATTTTATCAAAAGCAGACCACGCCGCGCCATGCCCCATTTGGGGGGTGGCTACTCCGCTTTCAAAAGCCGCACGCCGAAGACTCCGCCGACGTAGACAGTCTCGGGGATTCCCGCAAAACGAATCTCTCAGAAGTAAACGCACTTTTGTCGTTCGTTTACCCTCCGCTTCGCTTCGGTGCATTCCCGCTCGCGTCGCTCGCTCCGCTAGACCGCGCCGCAAGCGGACGCTAATCTAGACCGCTCGCGCAGAGCGCGAGCTAATCTAGAATATCTAGACAAGCGAACGCAGTGAGCGATCTAGAACAGCGAG
>OCTW013370218.1_pt1 | contig 12759 bp, 12 predicted proteins | sample 1539671 | NCBI WGS metagenome assembly OCTW01 (sample SAMN02144230, study PRJEB22623) | gut metagenome | biome: sheep rumen | host: Ovis aries | place: New Zealand | reverse complement strand
CGTTTGCCTATAGCCGAACGATCGTTTGAGTATAGGCGAACGATTGTTTGAGTATAGGCAAACGATAGTAAGGATAGGGTAAAACCCCTGTGGGAATAGGACTTTGACCCTATAAGGGGTATCTGCTTTCCCAGTAAGGAATGCCTCCCAACAACGTTAGGAGGCATCAGCAACGATAAAAAGAGGCATCATCAACAACGTCAGAAGGCCTCATCACCGACATAAAAACGCCTGACATTATCCTTCAATCGAGGGGGCGATGAGGCGGCAGACGGCTTCGAGATGGCGGCGGTCTACGTCGTCGAAGGTGGCCAGTTCGCGGCTGTCGATATCGAGGACGGCCAGCACACGGGAATCGTCGGGAGCGAAGACGGGCACGACGATCTCTGAGCGCGAGAGGCTGCTGCAGGCGATATGGCCCGGGAACTGCTCGACATCGGGCACGACGAGCGTCTCGCGCCGCTGCCACGCCGAGCCGCAGACACCTCGGCCGAAGGGGATATGGATGCAGGCGACAGGCCCCTGGAAGGGGCCGAGCACCAGTTCGGCAGGGGAATCAACGGCAGACGTAAGCCCTTGAGACTCAGCACCGTTCTTCCCCGCAAGGGGTACCACGCGATAGAATCCCGTCCAAAAGAATCCCATCGCCTCATGGATGGCGGCACAGACGTTGGCCATCACCGCCACAGCGTCCGTCTCGCCATCTATGAGCGACTTGATCTGCTCCGTAAGCAGTTGGTATTTTTCTTCCTTCGTCATCATCAGTTACTCATCAGGCAGGAAGAGAGGGTCCTCAGGCATCACCATCACGGGCTCCGTCTCTGAGGCCTGGAGGATATTCTCTGGCACATATTTCTTATCGACCACCAGGCGGAACATATATTCGCGGAACCAGCGGTCTGTCATGATGAGGCAGCCCTGCTGTCCCCAGGAGGCACCCCACGAGTTCTCAACCTTCCACTTGCTGGCCTTTCCCTTCTCGTCGAGGTCGACGGCGGTGAGGGTCATGGCGTGGGTGGATCCGCTGTCGAAGGTGGAGATGCGCTGGGCCTTGTCCATGCCGAAGGTGGTGCCGAAGAGCGAGGCGTAGTCGAAGTTCTCGGTATCGGCATAGCCGCGCTTGCGGTCGAGGAACTTGCCCACGTCGTAACTGCTATACAACTTGCGTCCGTCCTTCAGCGAGGCAATCGCCATCTGCTCGATGTCGTCCATCGGCAGGTTGACGTATTTCCAGTTGTGGCCGTCGTAGGTGTGGCGGTCGTATTCTACCTCGTAGGTCTTGTAATAAGGGCGTCGCGGATCGTTCATCGCCATGATGAAGGTGCCGTTGACGGGGCCGCCCACCACCTCCTGGTAGAACGACTGCGGGGTGTACTCCTTGGCAGGGCCGACGGCCTTGCCGCTCTTGTTCTTGAAGGCGTAGGTGAACGTCTGAGGCGGCTCGCCGATGGTCATCGTGATCATCTTGTAGATCTGTGCGAGCATCCTGGTCTTGGCCTTGTCGATGCTGGCCTGCTTGCGATCCTTCTGAGCCATATCGCGGAGTTGGAGGCCATACTCACGGAGTTTGGAGGCAATGAGCGAGCGCATCTTCGAGGTGTTGTCGCTGCTATACGACTCTGGCATCACCTCGGCAGGCACCAGGCCGTACTTCTCGGCGAGGTCGCTGACGCCGCAGAAGGTGCCTCCGTCGCCGATCGGACTCTTGAAGAAGAACTGCACACGAGGATCGTCGATGGGTTTACTGCCCGTATCGACACATCCCTGCAGCATCAGGTTGGCCTTCTCCAGCTGATCCCATACAAAGAGATATGCCTGTGAGAACTCCAACTGGATGGAGTCGCCGTGCTGATGGGTGTAGTTGGAGCGCAGCACATTGAAGCCGCTGAACATCCAACAGCGCCCGGAGGACTGCTGGTCGGTAATCGACTGCGACTTGGTCTCGACGGAGAAATAGGTGTCGAGGGCGCCGGCATTCTGGCGGTTCTTGGCCAGCGCGTCGATGCTATTGGCAGCGACGGCATTGACAAGGGCACGATTCAGGGGCTCGCCCTTCAGTTCCTTCTGGATGTCGCGCAGCATGTCGCTGGAGATGCCGCCCGGCTTGGTCTGAGCAGAAGCCGGCAGCAAGGCGCACAGGGCAACGCTCAGGAATACGAGTTTCTGTTTCATATTGTTTAGTACATTAATTGATGATTAATGCTGCAAAGGTACGAATAAGTGAGCGAAATACCAAATTTAGCCACAGATTACACAGATTTTCACCGAATAATAATTAATTATTTCAATATTTTCTGTGTAATCTGTGGCGTTTTTTGTACTTTTGCAGAAGATATGGCAAAAGAACAGTCAGCAACGAAGGAGCGCCAGCGAACCAACCTCAAGGAGCCGCGGCGATACAAGGTGACCATCTACAACGATGACTTCACCACGATGGAGTTTGTGGTGAAGATCCTCAAGGTCGTGTTTTTCAAGTCAGAAGCCGAGGCAGAGGCGCTGATGCTACAAGTACACCACTCCGACAAGGCCGTGGTGGGCATCTACTCCTACGACATCGCGGTGTCGAAAGTGGCCAAGGCCACCCAGATGGCCCGCAACGAGGGATTTCCACTGAGGCTGACCTACGAACCAGAATAACAGCAGCAAGACATGGAAATATACTATACACAGAAGGTGAACGAGGCCTTCGAAGAGATGCACGAAGTGTGCAAACGATACAGGCACGAGTTTGTGATGCCAGAGCACTTCATACAGGCCCTGCTCAAGCAATACGAGTTCAACATGACGCTCATCGACTGCAATGTGGACCTGAACATCGTGAACCGCAGTCTGAAGGACTTCTTCGAGAAGACGGAGAGGGTGCCCGAGGAGGTGGGCGAATACACCATCGGCACCAGCCAGCAACTGAGCGAAGCCCTGACCACGGCGGTGAAGATTGTCCAGAACTCCAGCGCACAATTCATATACGTCCCCCACATCGTAAAAGGCATTCTCGAACTGAAGGAGTCGTATGCTGCCTACCTGCTGAAAGACCTTCTAGGCGAATGGCAGCAGGACTTCATGAGCGAACTCGTGGCCCGCTATGCCGACGACCACGACCAGGCAAGCATCGACGATGACGAAGCGTATGCAGAAACAGACGAGGAGAAGGAGCCTTGGCGAAAACTCGTCACCTGCCTCAATGACACTTGGGAAGACCACAACCCACTGGTGGGCCGCAAGAAAGAACTGGAACGCACCATCCAGGTGCTCTGCCGCAAAGAGAAGAACAACCCGCTGCACATCGGAGAGCCGGGGGTCGGAAAGACCGCCCTTGTCTACGGCCTGGCCAAGTATATCAGCACAGCCACGTGGAATATCCCCGAACGGCTGAAAGGCAGCAAGATCTATCAGCTCGACTTAGGCACCCTGCTGGCCGGCACGCAGTTCCGGGGCGACTTTGAGAAGCGCATCAAGGAGGTGATGGACGGCATCATCCGGGAGTCAGACAGGAACATCGTCTACATCGACGAGATCCACAACCTCGTCGGAGCCGGCGCCACGGGTGAAGGGTCGATGGATGCCTCGAACATGCTCAAGCCCTATCTGGAGTCAGGCAAGATAAGGTTCATCGGCTCGACGACTTACGACGAGTACAACCGCCACTTCTCCAAATCGAAGGGACTGGTAAGACGATTCCAGCAAATCGATATCGCAGAGCCATCGGCCGAAGAGGCCCTGGAGATCCTGAAACGACTGAAAAAGAACTACGAGAAATTCCACGGCGTCTACTATGCCGACAAGGCCCTCGAGTTTGCCGTCACCGCCAGCGACAAGTTCATCAGCGAGCGGTTCCTGCCCGACAAGGCCATCGACCTGATAGACGAGGCTGGAGCCTACCGGGAGATGAACCCCATCAGGGGACAGAAGCGGCAGACGGTGGACAAGGCCCTGATAGCAGACATCCTCTCCAAAGTATGCAAGGTGGACACCATGGCTATGAAAGAAGATGACAATGAAGCACTGGAAACGCTCTACGAGCGCATCAGCGGAAAGATCTATGGTCAAGACGAAGCCGTGCGCCAGGTGGTAGAGGCCGTACAGATGTCGAAGGCGGGTCTGCTCGACGACAACAAGCCGCTCGCCTCGCTCCTCTTCGTCGGTCCGACGGGTGTCGGCAAGACGGAGGTAGCCCGCGTACTGGCCAAGGAACTGGGCATCGAACTAGTCCGTTTCGACATGAGCGAATACACAGAGAAGCATACCGTAGCCAAACTCATCGGCTCGCCTGCCGGCTATGTCGGCTATGAAGACGGCGGCCTGCTGACGGATGCCATCCGCAAGACACCCAACTGCGTGCTGCTGCTCGACGAGATAGAGAAAGCCCATCAGGACATCTACAATATTCTTTTACAAGTGATGGACTATGCCAAACTTACTGACAATAAGGGCCGTAAGGCAGACTTCCGTCATGTGATACTCATCATGACCTCGAACGCCGGCGCCCAATATGCGGCTCAGGCCAGCATCGGATTCCAGGGCAGCGTATCGCGAGGCGAGGCCATGCTGAAACAGGTGAAGAAGACCTTCAAGCCAGAGTTTATCAACCGCCTGAGCGGGACTGTGGTCTTCAACGATATGGACAAGCCGATGGCAACCCTCATCCTGCGAAAGAAACTTGGCGAACTGCAGGAGAAACTGACCGCCAAGCAAGTGCAGATGACCCTTACCGACGAGACCTTCGACTATCTGCTGAAAGAAGGATTCACCCAGGAATACGGAGCCCGCGAGATGGACCGCGTCATCACGGGCAAACTCAAGCCCCTCCTGATGCGAGAGATTCTTTTCGGCAGCCTGAAGAAAGGCGGCACGGCGATAGTAGAACTGAAGGATGGTCTATCAATTAGATAAGGGACTATGGTTTCCTGACCCGCACTACGGTGACGATGATGGGTGTATAGCTGTGGGTGGCGACCTGAGCGTAGACCGTCTGCTCCTGGCCTACTCCAACGGCATCTTCCCTTGGTTTGCCTTCCGCTACTCACAGATAGAGTGGTTTTGTCCGATGCAGCGCTTTGTCATCTTCCCCGAAGAAATTCATATCTCGCACTCCATGCGATCGCTGATGAACAAGGGGAAGTACCGTGTGGCCATCGGCGAGGCCTTCGACCAAGTCATTAACACCTGTAGTGAACTGCGCTTGCAAGAAGAGTACGCCTGGCTCGGCCCCGAGATGATCAAAGCCTATCAGGAACTGCACCGCCAGGGCTTTGCCACCAGTGTCGCTGTGTGGGAGGTCCTCGACAAGCCCGCAGCGCTCCCTGACGGCAGGTCTGCCAAAGAGCGGTTTGTTGGCGGACTCTACGGCGTCACCATCGGCAACGCCTTTTTCGGCGAGAGCATGTGCTCCCTGGTTCCCAACGCCTCGAAACTGGCGTTGATCCATCTGGCACAGACCATGCAGAAAAAAGGCGGCCGGATCATCGACTGCCAATTTGAAACCGCCCACCTCAAGTCGATGGGCGGGCGGTTTATCTCTTACGACGAATATATGAAGATTATTTCTTCTTAGACGAGATGTGGAACGTCTTCATCTGACCACTCTTCGTCGACGTAGCAGCCTTGGCGGCAGTCTTCTGGGTGGCACCACCTTTCTTATAATACTGCAGGGCCTCGGGCATCCATCCCTGAATCTGACGGATACGTGTCTCGTCAGACGGGTGGTCGCTGAGGAACTCGGAAGGCTTGTTGCCGCCTTGAGCAGCCATGCGCTGCCAGAAGGATACAGCCGTCTGAGGGTCGTAGCCTGCCATGGCGGCGAAGATCAGGCCCATGTGGTCGGCCTCGCTCTCATGATCACGAGAGTATTTCAAGTTCTTGAAATTGAAGCCGTTAGCCACCACTGCACCTATCAGCGACGTGGTGTTTGTGCCCATGCCCAGCATGCCAGCCACAGCCGCACCGATCTGCAGACCTTGCTGCTGCTTCATCTGGGTACTCATCTGCTCGGCAGAGTGACGGGCCACGGCATGGGCTATCTCATGGCCCAGCACGATGGCCAGCGATGCCTCGTCCTTAGTGACAGGCAGGATTCCCTCGTAGACCACAATCAGTCCGCCAGGCATGCACCAGGCATTCACCTGCTTGTCCTGCACCAGATTGAATGTCCAGTTGAAGTTGGCAATCTCCGAAGCCAGTCCATGGGAGGTCATGTAGTTCGTGACGGCATTGGCAAGATTCTGCCCTACCCGCTTCACCATCGCCGTATTGGCGGCATTGGTAGACAACTTGGCCGTCTTCATAAACTCCTGATACTGCTGGGTAGCCAGGCCAAGCACCTGTCCATCCTCGACCATCAGACTCTGGGTACGCCCTGTGATGGGCACGGTGTGCGACGTGCCGCAGCTTGCCAGCACCACGGCCACCATCGAAAGAAGATAAACTTTCAGTTTCCTCATATACTGTTATAATTAGGTTTCTGCCTGCAAAGATAGTACAAATTAAAGGAATGACCAAATTTTTAACATAAAAAGGGAGGCACCCCTATCGGAATGCCTCCCTAAAACTACTAAAAACTTAAAATCACTCTTCTTTTACTTTTTAAGACCACGGTTGTTGAGGGTGGTGTTGAGCAGACGGAGGTAAGTACGCATCTGATTGTCGTTCAGCACATAGCGCATCCACTTCACATCGTTGTCGATGGCACGGTTTACCATGGCCTCGCGATCGTTCTTGCCATACTCGGCAGCGAACTTCAGCTCTGCGGCAAACGTGTGGTGAATCTCTGTTACTGCCTCCTTCTGGTCGTCGGCCAGGTTCAGAGCCTTGGAGAGCTTATTCATATTGATATTCAACTCATAAGCCTCCATGTTCTCTACGTTGGCTGCATTCTCACCTTCTGCAAATGCTGTTGTCATACTCAGCAAAGCTACCATTGTCAAAATCATCTTTTTCATCTTTTTACCCTTTCTTTTCTTTACTCAGAACGGTGTGTTAAGCCGCTCCTACTGTTAATAATGTTATCCTGAATAGTGAGCCTTTTGGCTTTCGCCGCTTCCCGCCTTACGGGACTGCTCAGATATCCTTTTAATGTCTTTTGACGGTGCAAAGGTACGGCGACTTTTTGGTTCCCACAAGCTTTTCTACCCAATTGTGTGCGATAACAGCCCTTTTGTTGACGCATGTCAAATAATGCGCCACATCAGCATTTTTTCAGATTTCAGGCTTAAACTAACGCTTATTTCAAGGAAAAAGCCCACCTCTGGCTTCGCCAAAAGTGCGCTCGCTCGAAAAAACTCAAATATATTTGGTTTTTTACTCACTTATTCGTACCTTTGCACCGCTATTATATTAATAAGGTATAAAGGAAAAAGGTAAAAGAATGGATAAACCACAAAACAAATTCCTCTCAGTTACATACCAGTTGTACACTGTCAATGACGGAGAAAAAGAGCTGGAAGAACAAACGGCCACAGACCGTCCTTTCGAGTTCATTACAGGATACGGCATCGCCCTCGATGCCTTTGAGAAGAACCTCATCAGCCTGGAAAAGGGCACAGAATTCGACTTCACCCTGCAGCCAAGCGAAGCCTTTGGGGAGTATATACCCGAGGGGGTTCACAAGCTGCAACGTGACATCTTCACCATCAACGGCAAGTTTGACAACGAACATATCTATGAGGGTGCCATCATCACCATGAATGATACCGAAGACCATCAGTTCATGGCAAAAGTGATGAAGATAGAGGACGACGGCGTCACCATCGACACCAACCACCCCCTGGCTGGCAAAGCCCTGAACTTCACGGGAAAGATCATCGAGAACAGAGATGCCACCGAAGAAGAAATCCAGAAACTCATTAAGATGCTCACTGGCGGCTGTCAGGGCTGCGGGCATCATGGAGACAACTGCGGTGAAGGCTGCGGACACCATGAGGGAGGCTGCGGGCACTGTCACCACTAATTCAAGATTATGCGCAACACATTTGGAAACCTATTCAGACTGACAACTTTCGGCGAGAGCCATGGAGAGGCTATCGGAGGCGTTGTCGACGGTATGCCCCCAGGCATCGATATCGACCTGGCATTCATCCAGAACGAACTGAACCGCCGACGCCCGGGCCAGAGTCGTATCACCACGTCACGACAGGAGGCAGACCAGGTGGAACTGCTCAGTGGTGTCTTTGAGGGCAAGTCCACAGGCTGTCCCATCGGATTTATCGTGAGGAACCAGAACCAGCATTCGCAGGACTACGAAGACCTGCGCTCGCTGTTCCGCCCATCGCATGCCGACTACACCTATTATAATAAATATGGCATTCGCGACCATCGCGGTGGCGGACGGTCTTCTGCCCGCATTACCATCAGCCGCGTCGTTGGAGGCGCACTGGCCAAACTGGTGCTACAGCAGAAAGGTATCACCATACAGGCCTATACCTCGCAAGTGGGAGCCATCGCCCTGGAGCGCGACTACCATCGCTACGACCTCTCTTTAACAGAAACGAACGCCGTGCGTTGCCCTGATCCACAAAAGGCGGCAGAGATGGAGGCCCTGATTGCACAGGTAAAGGCCGAGGGAGACACCATCGGCGGCATCATCACCTGCGTCGTCAAAGGCTGTCCTGCAGGTGTGGGCGAGCCAGAGTTCGGCAAGCTCCACGCTGCATTAGGTGCGGCCATGCTGAGCATCAACGCCGTTAAGGGATTCGAATATGGCGACGGATTCGATGGTGTGAACACAAGAGGGTCGGAACAGAACGATGTGTTCATCCCAGCCTCTACAGAGACCGCTCACACCTCACCTTTTGTCTCCCCCCTGTCAACAAAGAGCAATCACAGCGGTGGTATTCAGGGTGGCATCTCCAACGGTCAGGACATATATTTCCGCGTGGCATTCAAACCCGTTGCTACGATCCTGCAGGAGCAGCAGACGATGGATATCGATGGAAATCCCACGACGTTCACAGCCCGTGGGCGACATGACCCGTGCGTCTTGCCTAGAGCAGTCCCCGTGGTCGAATCGATGGCTGCAATGACCCTTTTAGATTATATTTTGCTGAGAAACTCGGCATTTTTATAGAAAAATGCACCTTTTATGCAAAAAAAAACAAAAAAGATTTGGAATATTCAGAAACTTTCCGTAACTTTGCAACTGCATTTAAGGGTTTGTGAAAATCTGGAAATGCTTTAGTTAAGTCTAGTTTAGTTTTTGTGTTGGTTGAGGGCTGCCGATTGGCAGCCCTCAAATTTTATAATGGTTCCCCCTCGAAGAGGGGCTGCCGATTGGCAGCCCTCAAATTTTATAATGCTTTTATGATTTCCTGCACTGACTGGCAGCCATGAGCGTCGAGCCAACTGTTGATACCGTCACGCACCTTAATAGATATTGCCGGATCAAGGAAGTTTGCCGTACCAATCTCTATCGCCGTGGCACCAACCATCAGAAACTCTATAGCATCCCTGGCGGAGGAGATGCCCCCCAGCCCAATGACAGGAATATTAACAGCCTTCGCCACCTGCCACACCATCCTCAAGGCCACAGGCTTCACGGCAGGTCCACTCAGTCCGCCAGTATTGATGCTCAGCAGTGGTCTGCGCTTCTCGATATCAATAGCCATCCCCATCAGTGTATTGATCAACGACACGCTGTCGGCTCCTTCAGCCTCGACGGCACGGGCAATCTCTGCAATGTCGGTCACATTGGGAGAGAGTTTGACGATGAGCGTCTTATGGTAAGCCTTTCTGACGGCCTTCACCACGCTCGAAGCCCCAGCACAGGTCACACCGAAGGCCATACCCCCGTCTTTCACATTAGGACAGGAGATATTCAACTCGATGGCTGGAATCTTCTCCAGCGCATCAATACGGGCAGCGCACTCTGCATAGTCGTCTGGAGACGAACCACTTACGTTAACTATCATATTCGTATCGATATCCTTTATCTGTGGATAGATGTGCTCACAGAAATAGTCCACGCCCTTGTTCTGAAGTCCCACGCAGTTGAGCATACCGCTGGCCGTCTCCGCCATACGGGGATAGTCGTTGCCCTCACGGGGATGGAGTGTTGTACCCTTGACGATGATGCCGCCAATGCCGTCGAGCGGCATCAGGTCGGCGAACTCCAGTCCGTAGCCGAAGGTGCCTGAGGCCGTCATCACGGGATTCTTTAGCCACAGGTCTTTTATCTTTACACTTAAATCTGCCATAAATACTCTAATACTCTAATTAAAACCACCAGGCTGTTCTCTCATTCCTGATTACTCCCAAAGTAACCGCTTGATATTAAACACGGGGCCGTCCTTGCACACGCAGAGGTTGCCTTCCGTGGTTTTCTCAACACAACAGAGGCAAGCCCCCAGTCCGCAGGCCATCAGATTCTCGAGCGATGCCTCGCAGTCAATACCTTTCGATCTGGCATAACGAGCCACTGCCTTCATCATCGGCGTGGGGCCACAGGTGGAGATACGGTCGAACCGCTCATCAGAGAGAATACTATGGTTGGTCACGAATCCCTTCTCGCCCTGACTGCCATCCTCGGTGGTGACAAACACACGGCCAAACCTGTTAAACATATCCAGGAGCAGCAGGTCTTTCGCCGTACGAGCTCCCAACAGGAAGGTGGGTTCCATCCCCGTCTGCTGCATCTGGGCACCCATATACAACAAAGGCGCCACTCCTACCCCACCGCCAACAAGCAACACCTTCTCTCCCTCATGGACAGGAGTAAAACCATTACCCAGCGGCAACAGACAGTTCAGCTGATCGCCTTCTTTCAGCTCTGCCAGCTTATGCGTGCCATCGCCAACAGTAGCCACCAGCAGCCACAGCTCATTCTGCTTACGGTCTATAAAATTAATGGAGATAGGACGGCGCAGGAACGTAGTGGACGAGCCGTCGACTCGCACCTCAATAAATTGTCCTGGCAACATCTCCGGCAGTGGATTTCTGTCGGTAAGCTTTATCAGCACGTACCGCTCATGGATTCTCTCCACCGCCTTTACGGTCAAATCTAATAGATATTTCTTCATAATCGGTGCAAAGTTACAATTAAGTGAGCAAAATACCAAAGAAAATAGTTTTTTTCTTTGCATTTATTAAATAATGTGTATTTTTGAGATAAAAGCACTTCAATCTCACAAAAAAAGGCTATCTTTGCATTCAAATACACCCTTAGGCTAAAGATAATATACAAATCAACAGATAACCACGCGACAATGATTAAGACACCCCACATTTCTGCACCAGACGGTGCTTTTGCCAAAACGGTGCTCATGCCCGGCGACCCACTCAGGGCAAAGTTTATTGCAGAGACATTCCTCGAGGATGCCAAGTTGATAACCTCCGTCAGAAACGTGTTGGGCTATACCGGCACATATAAAGGAGTGCCCGTCACAACGATGGCCAGCGGCATGGGCATGCCAAGCATCGGCATCTACTCCTGGGAGCTCTTCACAGGCTGCGGCGTGGAGAACATCATCCGCGTCGGATCGGCTGGCAGTTACAGAGAATGGCTGAAGGTGATGGACGTGACACTGGCAGAGAGCGCCGTAAGCGAATCGTCCTTCGCACTCGTTCAGGGCGGCGTGACGGACAAGAAACTCCTGCCAAGCCCCACCCTCAACGCTACCATCCAACAGAAAGCGAAAGAACTTGGCATCAAGCTGAAAATGAGCACGGTACATTCAAGCGATGTATTCTACTCTGATCCTTCACAAGGCACTTGGAAGGACATTGCCGAGCGCACTGGCTCTGATTGTGTGGAGATGGAGAGCTTCGCACTCTTCCACAACGCCAACACTCTCCACAAACATGCTGCTTGCCTGCTGACCATCAGTGATTCTTTCGTCACCAAGACGGAACTCACCGCTGAAGAGCGCCAAAACTCTTTCACGGAGATGATGCACCTCGCACTGGAGGCCGCCATCGCCCTTTAATGCATGATGTAAGACATCATCTTAGCGGAAACACGTTAAAAAGACGATGTTTCCGCTATTTCTATATCTCTTTTTGTTTCTTGCGAGTTTGCTCTATGATTGTTATTAAATCAATAACTTGTCCCTCTGATTCACAGAGGTGCGAGCCTGCGAGTACTCAACTGTCAACTCTTGCTAACTTACGTCACATTTCGGAGCCTCAATCGGTCACAAAAATACGAAAAAAAACAGTTGATTGTTAAGAGTGCATAGCGATGATTTATGGCTTAAATATGCTTAACAATTTCTAAGTTCACTTATATATTTGTGGCATCGGCCACATCGATTCGGGTGTTGGGGAGATGTCGGGTCTTATACATGATTGATAGTCTTTTGCAGTTCTTCAAGGAAATGTGCGGCATGCCCTCCGTCCATCTGGGCATGATGGAACTGGAAGGAGATGGGGAGTGTGGTCTTCAGCCAGCCCTTGCGATAGCGGCCCCAGGCCAGGAAGGGGTTGGTGTAGATGCCGCTGTACTGGTTGACGATGCTGTCAAGTTCCGTCCCGGTCAGAGTCGATGTGCCCACGATGACGGCATCCTCGTCCAAAATGTCCTGACAGGTCTGGCGAATGGTTGTTGTCAGGTGCAGGTAGTTGGCGTTGAACTGCTCCAGGTCGTCGGTGACGGCAATGTCGCAGAAACTGAGTCCGCCCTTGATGTTATCCACGATCATGTTGACGGCCATGCGGTCGTATTTGTATAGTTTCCCGTCGTGCGGCAGCATATAGAACTCCTCTATCCTGGAGGCCGTCTTGCCAATGCACCAGCAGAGCAACATGTTGAACTTCAGTCCGCGCCGCCTGCTG
>OCTW011612237.1_pt1 | contig 12761 bp, 12 predicted proteins | sample 1539671 | NCBI WGS metagenome assembly OCTW01 (sample SAMN02144230, study PRJEB22623) | gut metagenome | biome: sheep rumen | host: Ovis aries | place: New Zealand | reverse complement strand
CTTGATCATGATTCAATATTTTATCCTCGTGACGGAGTTGCATATGCTTTGGAAAAACTTTGGTATGATGCAGACGATGGAAAGATTGATTATGAAGAATTAGCAAAGCGTATGCAGCAGATAGCGGATTGGATAAGTGTTGTTGAAAAATCGATATGTGCTCAACCAGAATGGGTTGGATATTATTGAGCAAAAGCATCTTTACATACTCTGTCGGCAGAATTTTTAAGAGAAGTCCGTTTTTATGGACAGTAAAAATACTAATATTTTTATTGGAGAATTATATTCAGGAGGGGTAAGTAATGCTTCCAGAAGAAAAAGCTCGTGTGAAAATTGATAAACAATTAAACAATGCCGGTTGGGATATTGTTTCGCGCAATGAGTATATTCCTGGCGGAACCACGGCAGTGAAAGAAGCTCTGATGCAAGGAAATACCGAGAGTGATTATTTACTCTTTATTGATGATAAGGCGATTGCTGTTATAGAGGCAAAAAAAGAAGCTAATCCTCTTGGGGAAGAAGTGGAAAAGCAGGCAGAAGGGTATGCGACACATCCACAGAATTGGTATGGCCTTTGGTTTGAAAAACTCATTCCGCTTGTTTATATGGCAAATGGCAATAAGATTTATTTTAAGAATATGTTAGATGAAGATTCTGATTATGAAGAACTATCTGCATTTCATACGTCTAAAAAGATGTTGCAACTTATAGGTAAAACATCTGCATATGGAGCGTTACCTCGATTAGAACAAAGAGGTTTACGTGATTGTCAGTATAAAGCTGAGTTAGCATTGGAACAATCCTTTAAAGCTGGTAATACGAAGAACTTAGCTGTGCTTGCGACAGGGGAACGCGTGATAATAGTGATACCGCACGGAAGCACCGTAAATACACGGGCTCTGGCGGCATAGTCCTATTCAAAACGCGTAGCAGAGGTCCCGGAAGACCGGTGGGGAAAGGCACCGGAAGTTAAAAACAGAATATGGTCGATTTGGGTAGGACTGAATCAGTTTGTTAGTGGAACAGACTGGATCAGTCTATTTTTTACCCTTAGGCAGGATGCCGGGTGGCTCCCGGCTCTGCATGACCATCACGGCAATCAAAATCTTTAGAGAAAAGGAGTGACGGATTATGGCAAGAGCGAAAAAAGAGTACAGAGAACTGACGGTAAGCGAATCGTGCAGCTATGGAAGAACAACTGCGCCGATGCTTCGGATTCAGGGAAGATGGTTTGAAGAACTGGGCTTTCATATCGGCGATCCTGTCCTGGTCAAGTGCGAGGAAGGCAAGATCATCATTATGGCTGATACCGAGATGGCTCAGCTGAAGAAAGCGGAGAAGGCTTTCATGGAAGAGGAAACGAAGAAGCTTCAGCAGCGCTTCCTGAAAGAGAAGAAGGAACTGAGGGCGAGATTCGTGGCGGAACGGCAGGCGGTATGGGGGATCCGGAAGCACGACAAATGGCAAATGAACGGGAGAAAATGGTGATGAAAACGCCGCCAGGGTGATTAGGTTCATCCTGACGGCGCCTTTTTTGTTTACAGGTAATCTACCGTGTCCTTGAATTCGTCGAAGATGGGTCTCAGCCTTTTAAGCCAGCCGTACAGCGTCTTGTCCGGCTTCTTCATTCTTGCTGCGGCTTCCTTCATTCCTACTTCTTCGCCAAGAATTTCGATCAGTTCAGTGTAGTGCGCATATTTCGGATATTTGGTTCTGACGTACTCGATGAAATCATAGAGCATTTTCAGATAATCGTCCGCAGTGGAATATCTTCCGCTTTCCGGTTCATACGGATTCACATTGCCGTCGCTGTCCCTGAGTTCCAGTGAAGAGAAAAGTACGGTGCCTCTGACGGGACGGAACATTCTCTCAAACGGACACATGGTGCAGTCCACGGCGATGGTCTTCTTTTCGCCTTCCTTGCCGGTGTAATCCGGATTCTTGATCCTGAAAGGGCAGCGCTTCGACTTGCCGTTTTCTCCGCAGATGATACATCTCTGACTCTGCTTCCAGGCATCTTCCTGTCTCCACTGTTCCCTCATGTACTCCTGATACCAGTCAGGATCCGTCACTTCAAACTTGAAGGCAGGAACCATTTTGCCTTCAACCCTCATGCTGACGATATCAACATTCAGGTCTTCGTATTTCGACGATCTCTTGAAGTCGGCGATGCCTTCTTCGTTCGTCTCGACGCAGATGAACAGCTTATCGCCGTCCTTAACAATAACAGCCTCAGATTTACTTTTATCCATTGTATTTTCTCCTTAAATTCAGCGATTGCTGGATCTGGGTGAATGCACATATCTGAGGCTTTCCTTATTACCGTTGCAAGACAAAAGCGCACGACAACAAGGAGGTAAGCACAAAGGGTTTCAGAGATGGCCTGTAGGCTGTTCTCGTCATCCTGATATGTGCATCCTCCTGCTTTAGCGCGCTTTCGATCTAAGCAATCAGATTTTCATTTTTCAAAGTTCGTAATAATGATGATGGTGGTGGTACCCTACACAGTGGGCGATCGTATTTTCTCCATAGGTTGTCTCCTGTTGTCTCGATTCCATTCAGTGAAGAATATGAGGAAGAAGAGTGTTACTGAAAAAATGTACAATCATCCTGCAATCCTTCTTATTTGTGAGTTTTGTCTTTCTGTTCGCTTGAATAATCTTCTGGAAAAACGTATGCATTTGTGCTATACTACTCAATGCCAACGTCTAATCTCCGGAAGACATCTTCTGAGGATTACCTTATAGTCAATAGTGTTGGTGTAAAGAGATTTGCTTTCTCAACTGTGTTAATAGTGTCAATAATGTCAAAACTTGAAAAAGAGGGATAACATCATGCCAAATGATGAGAAATATACGCTCTGCGGAGGTACGTTTTTAACGCTTCTTCTGCAGGCAAGGAAACAGAGAACAGGTGCAAGAAAAAATGCAATGGGTGAGAGCGATGGGCTTTCGGACAGTGAAGTTTTTGCGGGCCTCATTAGAGTCCTTATGCCTAATTTTGATATTCCGGCTGGAAGATCATTTGTGACATATACATCGGATTACAAGGCTTGCAGGCTGTCTGCAAATGACTATCTTCCGTTTGAAAATAAGAGCCTGATCGAGAATTTTGATCAGGCTATGGATGAGGATTATAATGCGGTTCTGAAAAGGATGTGCGATTTTGTTTCTGCCTTTATAGATGAACAGAATCACGGAAAGTGGCTGGTTCGTGCGTTGATGGAAACGATTGATAAAGATGAATCCATCACAAATGAACCATTTTATGTTGATTCAATCTGCCAGCGATACTTGAAAAAGAAACTGCTTGAGATGGATAAAGTTGAGCTCCAGCCGTTCCTTTTGGGGATATGGCATTTTATTCTTGTTCATCGTTCGGATAATACTATTGGAAAGAGAACGGTGGATAAGTGGCATGATCAGGGAGGTGCTGCCCGAAGTAAAAAGAAATTCATAGCGACGGTTGGTGATAACTGGAGATCTGATATAGAGGTGGTTCTGATAACACCAGAGAAGATTGGATCCGATGATGCTGAAGAAATGGATCCGTATGTTGTGCCGAGTAATATGGATGCGCTGCTCCTGCCGGGAGGTATTGCTCCTGAGCTTACTGGAGAAGCACCGTGGGTTCTTGTGCCAAAAGGGATATTGCCTTCAATCAGGGATTTTTCTGATTATCTGGAAAACGCCTATGATAAATACAGCCAGATGAAGACGCTTCTTTACAGCGATGCTCCTCGTGATTTCTATGACTTTTATGTCTGCAATGATATCAATCAGAGGATTTATGAGAAACGCAATGCTTATAGAATCCACACGATCCATAATGTTTCGGTGGAATCCCTAAGGGAGTGTTCAAACTTTGTGCTGATTTCCGGAACGGGCGGGCTTGGAAAATCCATGATGATGAGACATCTGCTTCTGGATGCTGTTGACAATTATGATGACAGCGGCAGACTACCGATTTTTATTCCGCTTAAAGATTATGACGATACTTACCGGAATATTTTGGAGTATATCTATGAAAAATACGAAAGCCTTGGCGGTAAGGGCAACATGAAAGAGTTCGCGGAACTTCTGGAAGATGGCACCTGCCTTTTGCTCTTTGATGGATTGGATGAGATAAAGTCTGATTATAGGAAAGCCTTTGAACAGCAACTGGAACGATTTGGAGATATGTATACGGATAATATGTTTGTGATATCTTCCAGACCGACGGGTTCATTTATTTCGTTCCATAGATTTACTGTGCTGGATCTTTGTCCGTTTACAAAGGAGCAGGCTCTGGAATTGATAGACAAACTTGATTTCAGGCCGGATGAACCGGTAATAAAAGCAAGGTTTAGAGAAGAACTGGATAATTCTCTTTACTATACGCATAAGGAATTTACACAGAATCCGCTGTTGCTGACAATTATGCTTATGACATACGAGCAGTTTGCTGAGATCCCGTCAAAGATGCATGTCTTTTATAGAGAGGCATATGTCGCGCTTTCACAGAAACATGATGCGAGTAAGGGGGCATATAAGCGTATTCTGAAGACAGGAATGACGTCTGACCGATTTGCAGAGTATTTCGCTGAGTTTTGTGCCAGAACTTACAGAGATGAAAAATTTGAATTTACGGATGTCCAGTTTGAAAAATATTTTAATGATCTGCGTGAAAGACAAAAAGGACCAGCCGGCGTGACGGCCACGGATTTTCGGGATGATTTGGTTGAAAATATGTGTCTGATGTTTTATGAGAGCGGGAAATATCATTTCACACACAGGTCATTTCAGGAATATTTTTGTGCACTCTTCTTTTCTAAACAAAAAGACAAGACGCTTGGATATATAGGAGATTTCTTTGAGAATAAGAGAAGCAGACACTATACTGATAAGACATTCAACATGCTCTATGACATGATTCCGGAGAAGATAGACGAGTATGTTTTTGAGCCGTTTCTTCAAAAATTATTCAAAGAGTGTGATCAGGATGAAGGTTATTGGACTTTTCTTCAGAAAATGTATCCTGTATTGTATTACGAGAATGGTGAAACTAATGGCACTACAGATAATGAACCGGATTCGTTTCTGTATAATTTCATCATTAACGCAAAACTGCTGTACAGAGTATTGGAAAATGACGATTTGCCGCAGGATGAACGATTTTTAACTAACGAATGGGTTTATCTGGATGAGGACTATCATGATCCTGATATAGATACGAATGAACTGATGGAGCTTGACGAAGTGTCGTATGACTATACAAATCAATTTGGCGAACCGGAAGTAGTTGGAAGAAGTTATGAACTGAACATAGATACTGTTCTTAGTGATCCGGATGCATATCAGGATGTAATGAGGATGCTTGAAAAGGACGATTTTCCTCTTATGAGGGAGTTTGTAAATGCCAGGGAATATATGCAGGAACTGGCTGATAATAGAGAAACTGTTGGCGATGATTTATTTGATATGTTCGTATGATAACTGAGGTGGACTATGAGAATCAGTTACAACAAATTATGGAAGCTACTAATTGACAAAAACATGAAAAGAAAAGACTTGCAGGAGGTGGCCGGCATCAGTTCGGCATCTATAGCTAAGCTTGGAAAGGGTGAGAACATCACAACAGATGTTCTTATAAAGATATGTGAGGCTTTAGACTGCAGGATTGAAGATATCTTGGAAACAATCGTAGATTGATGGAGGTCTGATATGGAACTGTTATATTCTAACATTCTGCCGCTTGGGACTGAAGAGGGACAGGAGACGATTATTGACTGCTTCAATGAACAGATTTCAAAAGCGGATCGTGTAGAGATTGCTGTGGGTTATACATCAGCAGCATCCATTTCGGAATTAGAAATGCTTGTTGAAAAGTGGGGTATTAAAAAGATCCGGCTGACAATAGGAATGTATTATGTCGAAGGTATGCCGGAGGGGGCTTATCATACAGCGATAAAGCTGAATCAGAAGTGGATTGATTCGGGTATTGGTGAAATTAGGATTGTCAAGGCATTCAAATATCATGGAAAAGTGTATTGCTTTTACAAGGATGGAAAGCCATTTTCTGCGATGATTGGCTCTGCAAATCTAGGTGCGATAAAACTTGAGGCCACAAACAGAAGACAGTATGAACTTTCTGCAGTCACGACAGATGCGGAGGAACTTGCTGAGATTGATAGGCATATTGAAAAGATCAATGAACCAATATGTTCTTCCAATATATCTGAGATTAAAGGGATGCCGCTTATCAGAGAAGTTAACACATCCCTGAATGGAATTGAACTTGTTACATCAGTGCCGCAGACGAATGTAGCCTTCTATGAAAGATGCAGGGCTTATGTACAGTTTCTTCTGCAGCTGAAAGTGCCGAAAGCAGATGAACGTCATATGGATGATGGAAAACATTTTACAAAATCCAATATCAATGTTTGTTATGCGGCTCCCAGAAGTAAGCGAAAAGCGCGTGACTGGTATGAGACACAGCTTACTGTTGGTGCTGATATATATAAGATGGAGGGCTACCCGGAGAAAAATAAACCATTTTTTGTGGTTACAGATGATGGTTATTGGTTTAAGGCACATACAACCAGCGACAATAATAAGCAGTTCAGCGCTGTTGGGGATGAGCTGATAATGGGAAGATGGCTTAAGGGAAGACTTGCGGCAGCGGGCATTGTTAAGCCTGTCAACAACACAGCGGAGGATACGGATCGGCAGGGGATGATTACCCAGGAAATGCTTGATGAATATGGATGTGATCGGCTTCAGTTCAAGAAGACGGGACAGACTGCTTTAGATGAAGATGGAAATCCTTTGGATGTTTGGATGTTGTCATTTATAGGAAATGCAGATGAGCAGAGGTGATTGAATGCAGTATTTGAATACATATCTTAAAAAGATAACTGATCGCGGAAACACAAAACTTGCTGAATCGATTAAACGAACAGCGGATGATGTTGGCGATAAGTATATAAAAACGTTCTCTTTTTCCGATCATGAGATAGGTCTGCTTTTCGGAAATGTTCAATCGGGAAAGACTGGCCAAATGTTTGGCATCATGTGCAAAGCGGCGGATCTGGGATTTCCGGCATTTGTGCTTCTTACAACAGATAATGTTGTGCTTCAGCAGCAGACTCTGGACAGAGTAAAGTCTGATCTGGAAGGATTCTGCATCTGTGGTGAGAACGATGCGCGTTTGTTTACGGAGAACAGTCTTATACAGCCTGCAATTATTGTATTAAAGAAAAATGTACGAGTGCTGAAACTGTGGTCAAATATCCTCAATTCAACTGGGTTTATGAAAGGAAATCCTTTGTTTATCATCGACGATGAAGCAGATGCCGCATCTTTGAACACACTTGTAAATAGAGATAGACAATCCTCAATAAACAAGTATCTGGACATTATCAAGAACGGGGCTTCCAGTAGTTTGTATCTTCAGGTTACCGGAACGCCTCAGGCTATCTTCCTTCAAACGGTAGCTTCAGGATGGCATCCATATTTTACATACTATTTCCAGCCTGGAGATGCTTATTTGGGTGGGGATTTCTTTTTCCCGACAACCGGGAAACCTGAATGTATTTCTTATCTTGAAATGATAGATGATCCGATGAAAGAAGTGATCGTCCGTCATTTGGCTGTTTCAGGTCAGATATTGGCTTCCGGAGGCAAAGTATCAAATTGCCTTTTCCATCCGAGTGTGCGCGTATCGGCTCATGAAAAATATGCAGATGATATTCGTAAAGGTCTGTTATGGTGCACAGAAAATATCGGCGGTGATTTTGATGAAGCGCTGAAGAATCAGTATATGAGAGTCTTACCGGAAAAAACAGAAAAATGCAGTTACGATATTGTTTATCAAAAAGTTTGTGAGCTGTTGGAAGAAAAGACGGTAAAGGTACTTACGATGAATGGCAAATCCGATATTGAGAGTACGGAATATTCGGAAGGATGCAACTTCGTTATTGGCGGAAATACACTTGGAAGAGGTGTGACTTTCCCTGGCCTTCAGACTATCTATTATACCCGGACAAGTAAGAAGCCGCAGGCTGATACCATGTGGCAGCATAGCAGAATGTTCGGATATGACCGTGATCCGGGGATGATGATGGTTTATATTGATGAGAATCTTTATAAGTTATTTGCTGATATAAATGCCACAAACAATTCCATCATCGCCCAGGTTGAGAGAGGCATTGATGACGTAAAGCTATATTATCTGGAAGGCCTTAATCCGACAAGAAAGAATGTGCTGGATAACGACCATGTGGATATACTATCCGGGGGAACAAATTATTATCCGTTCTATCCGGACAATGATTCTATTGAAGGTATTTCCAAACTTCTGGAAGCATTTACTGAGGATGAGCTATATTATCAGGTAAGCCTTAAAATGATAAAAGAAGTATTGACGCATATAATACCGAGTCCAGATTTTAAGCTTGACGCGTTTCAGTCGGTTTTGGATACAATTTTGGCAGAGCAGCCTGCAGGTCAGGGGATTCTCATAGTTAGAAGAAACAGAAATGTTGCTCAGGGAACCGGTGCATTGCTGTCGCCGAATGACTGGCAGCTTGGAAATTCATTTACGGATAAGACTGTGCTGACAATGTATCAGGTGACAGGCACAAAGGGCTGGGGAGGAAAACAGCTGTGGGTTCCTAACATAAAGCTTCCTGACAACACGATGTATTATGATGTCAGGGGATAGAGGTGATGACATATATGGAATCGAATTATTCAGAAAGTATTGTTGAGAAGATCCTTTTTGAGCCGGTTCTTGCTGGTGCTAACAGGCTTTGTATAACAACTGCTCATGCTACGCCGAGTATGGCATCATGGCTCCTGACAACATATGACGAGCGGGATATGGGAGAGGTGTCCATAGAACTGGTTATTGAGTCTGTAGTGGACGATGGCATAGATTACAATTCTCATGAGGGTTTTAAGGAACTGCAGAAAGAATATTCAGGAAACGGCAGGGGAAAGTTTACATGCAGTTATTTATATCAGCCGACTACCTCAAAAAAGAACAGCTTTATCTGGCTTCATGATGAGAAGCCGATTCAGGCCTTTAACTGTTCATATGATTTTACCCAGGCATCGCTGCTTAGGACGCGCAGAGGATCCATGAATGCAAGAGTGGCGGCGTATGCATATATGCTTTATGGGAAAACTTTAGATCGCACCATTTACTGTAATCATTCTGAAGTCGAGGATTACGTGGTGATCAAACCGACAGATTCACCGTTATCGACTGGTGGAAATTCACTTGAAAACTGTGTGTTATCATTCCTTACAAGAACAGGGGAGCCTGGAACTAAGTCGGGATTGAATTGGGGACAGCGCAATAAGAGGAACAGAAATGAAGCGTATATTCCTCTTCCGAGCAAAGTGGCTAAGAGCGGATTTTTCCCTTTGAATAAACAGCACTTTTTGGTTGTGACAGACGATCATCACACGCTTCAGCTCAGGGTAGAACAGCAAAATGATAAGGCCATTACAACCCCGTCGAGTAATGCTCTTTTGGGAGAGTATTTCAGAAACAGGCTTGGCCTTGCCAATGGCGCATACGTTAATTCGGATGATCTGAAGTCATATGGCAGAACAGATGTTACATTCTATAAAATTGATGATGAGCAGTATTACATGGATTTCTCTATTGAATTAAGGGGCAGGAACGGTGGCTGACAATCATTCCCAAGAAGTAAGAAGCATGAATATGTCGCACATTCGGAGCACTAATTCTAAACCGGAAGAGATTGTCAGAAAATACTTATTTGCAAAGGGTCTTCGATACAGAAAGAATGTGAAAGATCTCCCGGGAAAGCCAGATATCGTTCTTCCTAAATATAAAACGATAGTTTTTGTAAATGGATGTTTTTGGCATCACCACGACTGCGGACGATTCGTGTGGCCGTCATCAAATGAAGAATACTGGCATAAAAAGATTGACAGGAATGTTGAAAGAGATGCGGAGAACTATGAGGCTCTTGAAAACATGGGGTGGAGAGTCGTTGTGATTTGGGAGTGCGAGCTGAAACGTGCTGTGGCTGAGGACAATTTAGCTCAGTTATATGACAAGATAACAGAGTAAAATATCTGGAGGGCTGTAATCAGTCCTCCGGATATTTTATTCATTTATATTTGGTTCGATAGACGGATAATCAATTCCGGCGAAGGATTTTAAGATCGCTTCAAATATGATCTTTGCGCCTTTGCACGGAACAGCCATTCCAATCTGCTTTCGAACACTTTCCTTGCTTCCTTGAAAGACATAGGTATCTGGGAATGTTTGAAGCCTTGCGCGTTCTCTGTTTGTCAGTGCGCGGGGTTCTTCCCAATGATAGATGTGGGTTCCGCCTCCGCCGCTTCCTGTAACAGTGTATGCCGGTTTCTCGGGATCAAGACGCTTATAAATCTGGCTGATTCTTGCACCTTTAATATTTAACTGTAGATGTTCAGGAAGTTCTGCGGTAAAAGCATTTTGACCAGGCTTTATATATCCAAGTCGTTCCACAACCTGCTTTGACTGCTTTGTCTTTTCGTTGTTTGGAGCATCCTCTGGTATGGGCGGAACTTCAATAGCTGTTTTGCAGCTGTTGTCAACATCTTTATAGGGATCCGGAGACGGAACATTGAAAGTTATGTCTATATCATCTCTGATTCCTACAATGATGATTCTGTGCCTTGCCTGCGGAATACCGTATTCCTCAAATTTGTACAGGTGAGGGGTGATGTTGTAACCGGCTCCTTTAAGTTCTGCAAGTATTTTGGTGAATGCTTTTCCTTCGTTGGCATTACGGAGACCACCGACATTTTCCGCAAGAAACCATATTGGTTTGAACTGCTTTAATGCTTTTACGCCATAAGAGTAGAGCGGACCATAAACCCCGTCCATTCCTTTTTGTTCGCCGACAACGCTGAAATCATTGCATGGAAAGCCGAATGCGAGCGCATCAATTTCGGCCAGTCTGCTCATATCAAATTTGCGGATGTCTTCATGGTAAACTGTTTGCGGCGCATCAGGACAAATGTTGTGCCGGTATGTCTCACAGGTGCTGGCATCATAATCATTAGCCCATTGATGGATGATCCCAAAGTCAGGATCACCTATATCCGCGTTTGTGGCTCCCCAAGCGATCCCGCCCGGTCCGCAGAAGAGCTCCCCAAGTCTGTATATCATATCTGATCCTTCCTCCTTATTGTTTCTCATCAGATTGCCTGTTTGCCTTTATGAAATCTGCAAACAGCTGAACATATCTGAGTTCTATCTGATTGAGCTCACCTAATCCCTTTACAGGCTGTGAGTATGGTTTCAAATCTTCAACCGTTATGTATCCGGCGTTTTGAAGTATTTCAAAGGGGTGAAAATCCAAGGCTTTTGCTATCTTGCAAAGTGTTTCCCAACCTGGGGTTTTTCGCGATCCTGATTCTATTCTTTGAACCGCTGAATCGCTAATTCCTGCTGCTTCTCCGAGAGCTTTTTGGGATAAACCTGCGGATTCCCTCTTTTCTTTGATGAATTGACCTAATTCAAGCATAGTTTCACCTCTTAAAATAGTATAACGCATCCGCTGCCTTTTGTCAAGAAAAACATTTAATTAGCTGCCAGAAGGCAGCGAGTGCAGTAATGGTCTGGGGTGGCGATAAAAGCTCAGTCTTTCTTGTAGAACATTGTCTCATATCCGTCTGCTCGGAGCAGGATGTCCAGCATCCAGTCGGGAGACCTTCCCATCTGTTCACAGACGGCTTTCAGATCAGCACGTGGATCGCATTCTATGATCAGTTCATCATGAACGTGTCCGACGATGAAGCAGTGGCGGAAGGTCTTCATGGCATAGCAGAGTATGTCGCGGCTGATGTCCTGGACAATATTCTCCACGAATTTCGGACCGTAGGATTCGATGCGTTCCCATTTCTTTGTGGAGCCCACGCCTTCGTAGGTAACGGATTCCCCGCCGAACTGGTTTTCTCCGATACGGGGCTTCACATATGCCAGATCGCGGCCTGAAGGAAGCCGGATGAAGAGCATACCGCTCTTGGTGTGCCACGGGGACGGACCTTTTGGCTAGACAGGTGTGGCGAATTACTGGAAAATGTGCCAAAAGAACCCCGTCCCCCTGGCTATATAGAAGAGATTGAATACGAGGGGATGACTTTGCTATGGGTATTTGTGTCACCAACATCAACTGTAGAAAAATGTGCAAATAGAATCTATGATCGTAATGAAGATGGCGATATGGATATTACGGATTCGCATGTTCAGTTACAGAATTTGTACAATAGAAAAAGTAACACTTATGCTGAGAGAAAAATTTTCCCTTATGTTACAACAGCAGATTTAAGATTGGATTTACTAGAAAAGGTAAGAAATCTGGCAAAGAGTAAAAAGCCAGATCATCCTTGGCTTGAGTTATCAGATGAAGACTTACTTAAAAGTGCTGGATTATGGGAAAAGGATTTTTCTTCAGGTATGGAAGGATACAATCTTGCTGCAGTGTTGCTTTTAGGTAAAGATGAAGTGATTAATTCTTGTTGCCCAGGGTATGTTACTGATGCTCTTTACAGAGTAGAGAATATGGATCGTTATGATGACAGGCTGTCAGTCACAACTAATCTTATAGAAGCTTATGATCTTTTAATGGAATTTGTAGCAAAGCATACCTCAGATAAATTTCACTTAATAAATAACGTTAATACAAGCGTTAGAGATTTGATAGCTAGAGAGGTAATTGGCAATATTCTTGTACACAGAGATTATTCCAG
>OCTW011432883.1_pt1 | contig 12764 bp, 21 predicted proteins | sample 1539671 | NCBI WGS metagenome assembly OCTW01 (sample SAMN02144230, study PRJEB22623) | gut metagenome | biome: sheep rumen | host: Ovis aries | place: New Zealand | reverse complement strand
GTTACCTCCGCCCGCATCTTATAAAGTTCATCATAATGCCAAGAGGGAATATTGAAATTAATCCCCTCAATAAAAGCTTTAGCTTGCTTGTTAGTTGAGTAAGTCCGCATAACCCATCCTTTAGGATGATAAATACGATGAACAACTTTCTTATCAGCCATATTATCTCCTCTCAACCTTATAAATATATTATATCATAAATATTGAACAGGAGTCAACTAATTTTTTATAATAATTGAAGCTGCACCGCATGTTAAAACATGACGGTATTTTCTTTTTGTAAGTCAATTTTTAATTTTTTCTATCATATTATATTCTTTTCTCTTTATGGTCGCATAGGGTGATAGCTACACAAGCATCACCACCGTCTCTGTCATGATCAGAACCGTGCATCTAACACCGCTATGCTCATTAGTCCATCCATGATTTTACTGGATGTGCGGTTCATGACCTCCGCACACAAAAGTATCATCACTTTTGGAGGTAGTGTCTATGGTATCAGCAGCGGGCTACGATCCCGCGTTTCTACCTTGAAAGGGTAGTGTCCTAGTCCAACTAGACGATGCCGACATTGGTCGTTCCTCCAGGTAACGCTCCTGGTTCTGACGCTTATCAGGCGTCTGTAATAACTTTTATACTAAGGAACGGGCTGAGCTGCAGCGATTTGAACGCCGATACCGGGCACCAAAAACCCGAGTCCTAACCGTTGGACGACAGCTCAATAAAAAACATCAGATATTAGTATTAACCATCGCGAACCACGTGGAGGTTTCTGATTCTCGCAACTGCGCCAGGTCGGATTCGAACCGACATACGGAATGACTACCGTCAAGGGCTTTTGAGGCCCCGCTCTCAAGGCCAATCGGAGTGCTAGCGCTTATTTTTTCCATTGCCATTTATATCCATAAGCTTGCTTTCTTTTACCATTACAAACTTCTTGAATATGAGAACTAGAAGGTTTATTTATATATTCATAAGCATCTTTAATACTAAAAAACTCTTTTAAAATTTCATCTTTTTTATTTAACATAAAAACAGACTTATGATTTTTTCTTTTAGAAAGCTCTCCTGAAGACAAAATTTTAATACCATGTTGTTCACAAGCGATTTTAACAGTTTCTCTATCACAATTAAAATATTCTGCTGTTTCTTTTTGATTTTGCAACTCTAAATATTTATCAGCTATTTCTTTATAGTTATAATAATGTTTACTATCTCCACCTAAAGTAGCATTGTATCCAGTAGAACCATAAGTATTTAATTTTTGAATCCAATATTGCTCACGTTCACTTGCAATAAATTCATCACACTCTTCTAGTTGTTTTATTGAAAAATGTTCTATTCCATATTTATTCATAGCATTATAAAGAGGACGTTTTTCACATCTTCTACTTTTACTATCATGAATATGCTCTTTAAAACGTTTTTCTATAGTTCAATTAGTTTTACCGACATATTGCTTACCATTAACATCATTTGTAATAACATAGATATAGCTCATCTTATTCTCGCTTTCTACTCGCTACTAATAACTAAGTAAGCAGGTGGCGAGTTCACTTTTCGATAAGGTAGCTACTCCTTATCTAGCTTACTCAGATATTTAACTGGTACGGGAGGTAGGTACTGCCCCTACTATGAATCGATTATGAGTCGAACGTTTTGCTTCTAAACTACTCCCGCATGGTGGGAACCGAAGGTAACGATCCTTCCTCCAGGGCTTTTCAGACCCTTGCTAATCCATCTCAGCTAGACTCCCATTAATTATTGGCACCCCAGGTAGGATTCAAACCCACGACACTTGCGTCCGTAGCGCAATGCTCTTTTCAGACTGAGCTACTGGGGTGTAATTAACTGGTCCCGCATCTAGGTAACGCTCCTAGCCAGCTTAAGCAACAGTTTTACAGACTGCCCCGTGTCTTTAACGGAATACTGCGGGATATGGCCAGGCGTACGGGGATTGAACCCGTGATAATGGTTAGACAGACCATTGTGATAACCGCTTCACTAACGCCCGGTATGGAGGCCTCGCACAGATTCGAACTGAGGACTATTGTTTACAAGACAATCATTATAACCAATTTAACTACAAGGCCAAAATAAAAGTGTTGGGTAAGGTGTAACACGACCACCGCATACGAAATAGTTTAACGTCTTATCGGCATGCTCGCAACGACAATAGGATTACTCCTTTTGGAAGATATACCCGTTATGGCTGATATGATTTTTAGGTATATAGGTATATCCTCCAAGAGAAGATACTTTCATAGGCACCACCCTTATCGTAGAGAAAGTATAAACTACAGAAGGTTCTGACGCTCTTAACCTACAAGCGATCTTTAGTTTACGCATAGACTTGCGGCAAGATCATCACCCTATCTTGCGCGGGATGTACTTGATTTCGTTCAAACACATAAAAACAGAAATTCTTTTTGGTTCAGGTGATTTCAAAACCAGAGAATCATGATTTTATTTTATAGTGTAGTCGATTCTCACTACACTGGCATTAAATATACCCAAGAAAGCATTTTTATAAATGCCCTCTAAGGCATAAACTGTTTAGCAGTTATCTCAGCCCTTTAAGCTACGTTGCGGACTTTCTCTACCGAGCGGTGTCCGCATACCGGTTACGTAACTAGTCTTTTTAGCCTTTTCCCAGCACAGTCTTAGACCAATCTTGCGGGTCACTTAATATTAGCTTCTGCGGTTTCTAACAGTACGCAGCGGACTCATAAGTAAGAAAAACCTTACTGTGTATACCAAGTACACTAGAGAGCATGTTAGGCTACTCTCTTTTATAAACCTGCCTAACCAGGATGCCGTTTTATTTAATGACGCGAACGAACTATTACGTCAATTCCTTCAAACAGAATAGTTGAAGATATACATGCCAGTCTTCACTGTACCGCATCTATTTACTGGATATTCGATCATGTAGGAGATAAGGCTGAGTATATCGGAGCGACCGTCATACTTCTTACCCCAGCCGTTAAGGCCATCTCTACCGTAGGAATGATTACCCACAACTTTCACACGTCTTTCAGCATTAATATATTCTCCTAATATTCATTAATATAAGGAGCTGCTTTGTGCTACTCGAACCTTGCCCTTGTCTTATTCCCTCTGTTACCAGAGAGTCAACAGCTCAATCTCCTTATTGGTATTTCCAGCTTTTTCTTATTCAGCACCACCTGTTAATAAGTGTTCTGGATTCTTCCCCACTGGGGCGTCTATTGCGGAGACGACAATTTACAAGTATCTTTCCTTAGCAAATAGACTAAGCGCATTCTTCATTTTGTTGGTAGTTCCTACCTTCTAAAGTAAACCTCACGATTCACCTTAAAGCTTGACTACTGAAGTATCCTTCAGGAGTCTCAACTCATTGAGAAGAACCCTCAGCACGTTGACACCGCTCTGCACTGAGTTGCACCTAAATCTTCAACTATTCTGTTTTCAAGGTTATTAGGTTAAGAAACCTAATATTATGTTTCTTCTTTAGAAGCACCTTATTAACTCTCTCAACCTTATATATTTATTATATCATATTTTCTTTTCAATTGTCAATAAAAACTTTTAACAATTACAAGATTTTTTTTAAAGGGGATAAAACTTTCATTTTATATAAAAACCAAAAAACATTTTTTATCCCCTTTTGATAAATATATTATAACATATTTTTTAAACTGCCGTCAACAAAAATTTTAAAGCATCTGTTTACATTCTAAGAACTTAGCTTTAATATCTTCAATAATTTGATCAATGCTTACAGGATAACAATTATGACTATCTACACCTACATGATAAAGTAAAGGATTATCACTATAGAAATTAGTCTTTTGATGAGTATGCCCATAAAGACACTTCACTTGTTCCCAAGGTTTAGAAAAATCATTAAGATTATCAGTAATAGTAGGATAATGCGAAAGATAAAAATTCCACTTTTTATATTTAAGCATTCCCGCATATCCAAAACCTTCAACTAAATTAGGCAAATCCCAATATAATTGTTTCCTAACATCAGTATCATGATTACCCCAAAATATATGAAACTTACCATTAAGCCGTCGCAAACAATTTAAACCATGTTCATTATCACCAAGCATCTGATCACCCAAGAGAAAGAGATCATCATCAGGCCGCACAACGCTATTAAATCTTTCAATGATTGCTTCATCATGCTCCTGGATACTAGAAAATCCTCGCGGCTCATAGATAAAACCACGGTCATGTCCAAAATGTAAATCTGAGCTTAGATAAATCATTAATCTACCTTCCAGATATAATCAAAACCTTCGCTATCTTCAACAGGCTGATATACTTCAATCATGCGATTCATCGCATCAGCAGGGACAACCCTGTCACGTTTCTTATTACGATAAACCGCATCCAATATCGATGTATTCATCTGAACCACAATAAACTTACAATCCAAATCTTTAAAATGATTGCGGCATTTGCGACGAGATTTCTTAGTCAGATGCGTTGCATCAAGAATTACGTCACTACCATTTTTGATAGCTTCACGAGCACGCTCATAAAAAATATCAAAAACGACACCATTAAGAGATTGATTACTAGCATCACCACAAAGCTCTTCACGAATATCATCAGAAGAGATATAGACTCGACTACGCCAAGGATGATCCATCAATACGTTCTTACAAAAATATGTCTTGCCAGAACCAGGCACGCCGCACATAATATATATAGTAGGTTTACGCAATTGACGACGAATAGCTTCATCACATTGAGTCATATATCTCTCCTTTCTTATAATAATATTATAGCATATTTAACAAGCAAGTGTCAATAAAGAATTTCACTCTCAAGCCTTAATATTCAAAGCTAGAGTTTGCATTAATTCAATATAATCAATCATATCTCCATACTTAACACCACGGAAATAATCGATTTTTTGACCTAAGAACTTAGCACGTACCGACCCTTGATATTGCTTAGGTACAACTTTATCAACCGCAATCATAAAGGTCTTGCGATCGTTAGTATAATCTACAAAATCACGAGTGAGGTTATACCACTTTATAACACGTTCATCGAACATTTGTACGTATTTATAAACATTATCAGCTTTTTCCTTAGCTTGCGGCTGATATGCGACAGGAATCTTTGAATAGAAATCATCCCAACGGCCTTCACGAATAGCTGCAATTATAGCATTAGGAGAAACCATCTTACAAAGAGCATGATGAAGCATAACATAATCATTATACTTGAGCTTATACTTCTGACCATCTATGTCAATGACATACCCTTCGCCCTCATTGGCCTTACGACCATCATTAAGGGCATCCTGATAAGCTTCTTCAAAAGTCATATCAAAAATTTTGACATGCGGCACATCATACTTTTCTGCAATTTCTACAACATCCTTATAAGGTAATTCTACGCCATCCTCTACTCGCCGCATTCCAAGAAGATGCAAGCCGAACATTTGTTCGTCATACTGTACTATATGGACATCATCAGGAAAAACTCCTTCAAAAATGAAAGTAAAATTATCATAATCTTTGAGCATTTGTACTGCATTTTCATGCTGATGCATCCAATGATAGTAATTTTCCAAACGATAAGATTTACTAATATCAAGAGCTTGAGAACCAGACATAACAAGATCCTTGCGATACCAACGAGCACCGCACATACTTCCATCAATCTTGTCGGTAATTTCTATCCTAGATGCATTATCTATCTTCTCTTGGACAACATGAAGTTGAGTTTCTTCAAGCTCATTAATATTAAAGAACTTACGAAAAGGAGTAAGAACCAAACAATCATTAAGTACATCGATTACAACAGACCGACATTCACGATAGAAACCATCATAAGCATTCCAATCAATGCCAAGATCATTATATTTAATAAGCAACATACCCATACTTTCATTGAGAAGCAAAGGTTCAATTATCTTAGAATAATAATGACGCTTAGGATGACCATGATTTCCAAGAGTCCACACCCAATAGGAAAGACAATTAGTAAAGGAATCCTCGCGGCCATACTGCCACAAAGCATCCTCACCGCACTCCTTAATAAATTCATTCTTTATTTCAATGAACATATTTAAAACAGGATTCCAAGACATGATTACTCCTTATTTATTAAGTCCCTTTAAACCTTCCCAAGCATCGTACCCACAAGGATCAGCTAACTTAACACTACCCTCAAATTTTGTTTGCGGCTTAGATGGAAATTCGTTATATTCCCACCACTCACTTCCATCATAAGATCCACGAGATAGCCATGATCCATTATAAAAACAAATAACTAAATCTATTGCAACTTCTTCACTACCGTACCCAGCATCATAATTAGTATCTTTTGCGGCTTCTTTAAATTGTTCAACACTAATATAAAAATCATACCCACCAATCCAGGCAATATCATCCCAAGTTTTATAATGAGAAATTAAAGCACGCTCAGTCTCTTCAAGAAGATTCGTCATAATTTTTCCAATCAGTCTTATGTTTCTGTTTGCGGCTGTATTTATTTTTACCATGCGCACCATATCCACACATCCAACCGTTATAGTGCGGCTTACGTGCATTCCAAATAATTTTAGGGTCAATAGTAATAGACCCATGATGCTTTCTCTTGGACATACTATCTCCCCTTTCCTTGTAAAAATATTATAACATAAAAATAAGGCAGCTGACAAGAGCTACCTTATCATAAGAATAATAATTATCTTAATTGTCTACCACACATAGGACAAAACTGAATTTCAGTTTTACCTACACCATCAGGAGTACCAAACCGCAGATATCCCTTTGGATCAACATAAATAAATATATCTTTATCATAATAAAGATCAACGCCATCTTTATTGCCGCAATAAGGACAATCTAACTCTTCTAAAACTGGAGCATCCCAGCAAATATCTCGCTTTAATACACTAGGTTTTGGTGTCCATTTATAAAGATTTTCTACATATATAGGAGTTTCTTTACGTTCCAAAGTAAGATGGTCCATTACATCCACCATATCTTTCATGTCCTTTCTCGTCATATACATGCCATCGCATCCAGCTACGTTTATTTAATTTACACCATTTCTTAGCAGCATCTAAATCAAAAAACCATGACACATAATGATAACAAAGATCATCATCATATACTACTTTATAAATATTCATTACATCAACCCTAGAAACTTGCGGCCTTCTGCTTTAATCAAGCCATTAAGTGCGGCAAAGTCGATTTGAGGATTCTTGGCACGTTTACAAAAATCTACAATATTCTCCTCAAGAGTATCCTTCCAAAGTAAATTAAGAAACATACCAATAAACTTGCTATTACCAGGAACGTACTCTTCACCGCAAGCCAGGGCAGTTTTAGCTTTAGTTTTCTCAAGCTCAGATTGAGTCAGATAGCGATTAATGAAATCTTGTTCAACTTCACCAGCCTGAACAATTCTCTTTACTTTTGGAGTATCTGGCCTAAAGTCTTCACGTACATATTTTGCTACAGCATAGCGTCCATAGCAATTTACATAATTGTCTCTACGAATCACAACACCCTCTCCAAGAGTATCAGTTCCTTCAAGAAGAAAAGTATTTTCATTCGCAACCTTGATAATATCATCAAGCGTTGGGTTAGTCAAAGTAGCCAGAAGCTTCACTCGATAGTCAATTAAATCATACATAATAAGTGCGGCATTGAATTCATCCCAAATGAGATAGCGTTCTTTTTCACGAGAATAAATATCAAAAATCCAGAGTTTATTTATAGCTTCCTTAGTATACTTTTTAATTGCACCTACTTTAGATACACCCCATTCGCCATAAACAATCATATGAGGATTGGCTTGACAAAAACGAATAAGGAGGGCAGCTTCTTCTGCATCAGATTTCATCCATGCGGCAAAACCAGCATTATCATCTTCAACAGAAATCTCCCGTTTACGACTACCATAATGCATACGACCATCTTCATCTGCCCACACACAACTATTACAACCATCAAGCTTGGCCGTGATTTTTACTTCACCATTTAAAATATTATCCACTTCTGTTTTTCCCAATCTTTCAACATGGAGGTAAGGTTTAAAACAGTTAGTCATTATTACTCCTTAAAAGAGATCGTTATAAGCATCTATCATTTCAACATACTGCTCTTCATAATCCCTGTCATCAATCCAATCATTTTCATTCATGTCCCAGGGTTCTGCGGTGGCCATATTTGAGAACAAATCAGATTCAAAATCATAAATGCGATCATCACCACATATGTAGTCTTCATAATCCATTACATTCTCCTTATGCTACTCGTTCACAATAACGATTACAAAAAGTATCAGGGCTAAAATCAAATTCATCCCATACTTCTTTTGAAATATTAGAATCAATTTTCCATACTTCAAATCGAATAAAATCATCGATAACTGCTTCATAAACATCCGCAGGATCAAGTGGTAATTCTCTTTCAGTCTCCTGAATAATTAAATCTGCATATTTGTCAATACTTTGCCGTAAAGATGCCTTTTTGGCTTTATCTACAGCTTCATTATGAGTAACATCATAAATAATTTTATATTCAAAATTTGGAACAACATCAACGCCGCACCATGAACAAATTACATATGAGTATTTTTCCATACTTCTCCTTCCTCTTATAAATATATTATAACATAAATAAAATGCGGCCGGCAAGAAAAATCTTACCACAGCCGCATTTATCTATAAAAGAAAAAATTTTTTCTGTTTTACCACCAAAGGCAAAAAATTATTTCGCTCAAACATTTTAACGCTTTCTTCACTTGCTCTTGGATTGCAAAATCTTCATCACTTGTATGTTTATCAATATTATCCACGTAAACAAGCCATTGTTCAAAACTATCCATAATATAAACAATAGCTTCTAACTCAGTTAATTCCATACCATCAATATTAAATTTATAATACTCAAGATCAATAGTATTATAACTAGCTTCAAGATACATATTAAGCCAAGTATAAAGTTGTTCAATCATCCAAGAGTCAAGATTATAAGTTATTCTATAATCATATCCACATTTGCGACGTTGTATAAAATCCTGTATTCGCCGCACAGGATGAAAGCCCATATGTTTCCAGTTGATACCATAACTATGAATATCAGGATTAATCTTTTCTAAATATATATTACGCTGTCTCATTAGCATTTCTCCCACAACTCAAAATGAGCACATTCAAGCATAGTCTTATGAACAACATCTACAGGGTCATCACCAAAATGTTCTGCACGATATTCTCCATAACGCTTAATATCATTCATGTAAGGATCGAGAAGAGTAAAAGCAAATTCAATCCCTTCTATTTCAGCTTCATGATGATTCAAAACATATACATGCTTATATCGATGAGAACCTTCAGAACCATCCCAGCATTCCCACGCTTCAATCAAATATGCTTTCATCATAATATATCCTTTCTCTTTTGATAAATATATTATAGCATATTTATATGACAGCCGTCAATAAAAAAATAAAAGCCTGCACAAAGCAGGCTTTTAACAAGCATCACCAGAGCCGCAGTAGTGAAGAGGGCTTTTATTATTAATGACCAATAAGCTGCTGGTCTACTCTGCGGAGTAATAAGGTTTTGACCCTGAAGAACCTCTCTCATTTTAACTTCCTTAGTCCGAAGCATGCGGTAAAGCGCCCTCGTTTTTCCACACAATGCCATGTGCCGATCACTCTCCGACTAAGTTCCGTACTGCGCTCTCGTAATAGTAATTGTCTTAGAATATAAGTGGCATTACCTATATTTGCAGCCTGACCAGGGCAAACCATCACCTTTTGGCTTCTTAGCTTAAAAATAAGCAATACGGTCTAGGTCTTTATTATAAATATATTATACCATGTAATTATACCACCTGTCTACTAAAATTTATTACCTAGTATAATATTCTTTATACCAATCTTGATAAGCAAATCTCCAAGCATTAGCAAACCATAAAGTACCTAACATTCCTGTTATTCCTAATATTGCTGCAACTGGAATTCCAATATGAGGAATCTTTTTGGTAGTAGATACTAAAAATCCTGTCCATGCAGCTTCACCAATAGTACTGATAATGCTTAAGCCAGTAATATCTGCAAATTCCTTCCATTTTGTCATTAAAAAATCCTTTCACATGCAAAACCGTCATTTGTTGTATAAAGAATTTTTTGAATGCCCTTATCTCGCAATGCTTTCATACATCCTGCGCATGGACGAGCAAGTCCCATATGCAATTTTTTCCCAACAGCAATTCTATAAATATAGACTTTTACTTTACTCCAATCTATTGATTCTTGAATTGGATAAGGAATTGATTTAAGTGCGGCAATTTCTGCATGAACGCTATGTTTTATAGGCTGTGTGCCGCATTTATTAAATTTACGCTCTTTATTATATCGTTTTTGCAATGGATCTGTTTTATCTGAATTAGAGCCGCGTCCAATTACTCGACCTTTATAAGTAATTACACAACCAAGATGGAATCTATCAAAAGACGATCGCGATGCTTCTTGACGAGCCAATTCAAAAAATCTATAATCACGTTTATTCATATTTCCCTTTCTCTCTATAAATATATTATATCATAGATTAATTGCGGCTGTCTATAGCTTTTTAAAGACAATAAAAAAATAGGGCTTACTTATGTAAACCCTATATTGTTTTAAATAATAGGTGTTATTCGTGTACCTATTAAAACACGTCCGCATTATTTCTACTAACTTAGCCCTTGCGGCAAGACTCGGTTACATTCTCAGCAACTTAGTTTAGGCCATTCCGCCAGTCAAGACACTTTTATGCTTATAGCATAAGCAGGATTTGAACCTGCCCCTCCTAAACATTGCGGCATTCAATCCACTTTAACATGATTTAATTCTTCCCAGTTTACTCTGGTCCGAGGCATACTTCCCACGTGTTCGCATTTTGTTTATTTGTTGCGCGGGAGGACCATAGGCATATACATCAACCTTAAAGCAGCTCAGTCACGCACGATGATGTTCATCAGGAGGGGATTCCAACCCCTGTGTTGGGTTTCTCACCACCAACTATAGTATATGTCCGGAGCCCAAGACTTTCGTCCCATCGCAGGCTTTCCTTAGATGCGATGTTGCCGCACGAAGCGACCATTTCTGAGAACGCATTACCGCACGTTCTCGCAACTCTTTCTTCTCTTGGAAGATGAGCAAATAAAAATAAAGTATATCTTTATTTTCTATAAATATTATAAAATAAAATATAGGCGATTGTCAAGAAAAATTTCTAACAATCGCCTTGTCATTTTAAAGTTTCTTTACAACTGCTGGGAAGTTATTAATAACACAACTACCATCAATTGTTGTTGTTAAAACACTACTACAATCACATCCACAATTACGGATAAGAGCTTTAATTGGAAGAGCTATTGGAGTATCAGCTTCTCCTGTAAGAGTCATAAAAGCTCCACGGATAGGTTTATCGTCTTGATAAAGTCTAGCTGTAATTGGGCCTGCCTCAGTTGGTGTGACAGTTAAAATTTGATTTACATCAAAATATCCAGCACCACAACATTGGATTGAGCCACCTTGTGATTGAACATTTTGACCAAAGCGACGAATTATTGCACCATAAGGTACTTGAACAGGAATATCATTAGTAACTGTAACAGTAGTACCAGTATCATTTGTAGTATAAATTGCGGATTTACAAGTCATTTTGTAATTTCCTTCCTTGTCGAGAATGACATAGTAATAAGGGGTAATGTATAACATTACCCCTAACTATTTTTAATTAAATATTGCCGCAGCAACCACCATTGCCGCAACCGCAGAATGGATTGGCGCCAGCATTATATGCAAACATGTTAGGATAACGTACAACACCTTGCATAGCTTGATCTAGCTGTAATTGATTAACACGATTCTGTAGTGCTTCAATCTTATCTTGCTGATACATTTCACGAGTAGCAGCACCTTCAGCTTGAATTGCTTGAATAACAGCATTGTTTTGCATAGCAGATTCATAACGTTGCTGTGCCGCATTCTCCTGAATTAGCATCTTAGTGTCACAGCAACATTGATTTTGATTAGCAAGAGCATTGGCTTGGCCAACTGCTAAACCCGCAATGTCACGCTGTAGTTCCATGTATTTATCACTAAGAGCACCTAGCATATCATGGAATGTCTGATTTGTGGTTGCAACAGACTGTGCGGTACCAGCATTAACCGCAGCAAGGATTTCACGCTGATTTGCCATGCTGTTTTGATTATCAAAACCACGTTGTACTTCATTAGAAGTTGCAAGATTTTCATAGCCAATTGCATTAGCAAAACCATTGTTGCCAAATCCATTATTACCCCAACCAAAAATGAGGGCGAAGAGTACAATAACTCACCAGCAACCGCCTCCCCAACCGTCATTATCATGATTTAGAGCAGCAATATCACTTAAAGTCATATCAGCCATAACGTTATCATCCTTTCGTTTGATAATTTGTATATCTTCCACTAACTATCGTTAGTAGTTACCTAATTTATCATACCTTTAAAGGAATTAAAATCAAACCCTCTCTCTTGGAAAGCTTGTTCTGGAGTTTTGCCTTTCATAGAATTAGCAAAATCTCTAAATTGCGGATTCGTTTGATACATTTGATCAAACATTTGTTGTGCTCCACCGCCTTTTAACTGTTTCATTAAACCAAAAATTCCCTGGTTCCCAGGTTGAGGTTGTTTATCAAATAATGGATTAGTCATATTAATTTACCAACCCTTCTAGCATTTCTTTAAGTTCAGAG
>OCTW011376795.1_pt1 | contig 12764 bp, 10 predicted proteins | sample 1539671 | NCBI WGS metagenome assembly OCTW01 (sample SAMN02144230, study PRJEB22623) | gut metagenome | biome: sheep rumen | host: Ovis aries | place: New Zealand | reverse complement strand
TGGTCGATTTTCTATGCTGAGAAGATCATCATCATTGATACTAATATTATAAACATTACAATTACACCTGTTACAACAAGCATAATCATTGTTTGATTTTCCATGTGATCTAATCTAGCTTTATACTTTGTTTCTCTAGCTTTATTTTGAAGAGATGATACTGTTCTTGAGAATGTCATTAATCTTTCTTCTTTATTTTCTTGTGAACCAATTCCTAAACGATAAAGAAGACGCATCATTCTCATTGAATCTCTAACAGGATATGTATTAGCAAATTCCATATATGGGTCTACTGAAGAATCTCCGGAATTGATTCTATCTATCATTCTTCTTAATCCTGGTTTGAAGATGTCAGGTGCATCTGGAATTGATTTACCTAAAGCAACTGGAACAGTATAATGTTGAATTAAAATCTCAAGTGATTTTAGGTAATATGGCAACATTACATCTATTTCATTTAAATGCTTTTTATAAAATGCTTTTAAACTTCTATATTGCATTTTAAATACTAATACTGCTATTGCTAAAGAGATTACTATATTTAGTATTACATTAGCTCCAGTACTACTTAGTGTAAATATTAATACTACTAAAAATACTACTACTGCCGTCATTGCTCTTTTCATATATACAGCATCTACATCTACTTCATCACCATATTTAGCATATAATAAGAAGTTATAATCTTCTTCTCTAAATACTTCTAAGTATTTTTCATTATCTGCAATAAATTTATCTTTATCTATAGTATTATTATAGAAAAATATAAATAAAAGTATTGCTCCTATAACTAGTATTTCCATATTACCTCCTACTCTGCACCTACATTCTCATTGTAATACTTTTCTCCTTTTAATAAGAAGTATGTATTTACTATGAGTGCTACATGTAATAGTATTGGTACGAATCCTTGATCGAGTAGTTTTAGATATGTTTCTCTACCTAATAAGTATTGTACTAACATTACCATTAAGTAAAGCATTATACCGAATTGTAAGAAATTCCTATGGAAATTAGCTCTTTCAATTCTATCTCGATATACACTTTCAATAAGCATATCTATATCATTTTGCATGTTTTCTAATGAATCTGCTGAGTTCCTTGCACCTTCTTTAGTTATTTGCAAGAATAATTGATGCATATTTTTAACTATATAAAATGGATATAGTTGAGACATATAGATTAATGCTTCATCTATAGTACCATTGTCATAACACATATCAATCATGTGTTGAACATCACTTTTAACTGGATTATCTAATACTCCAGAATTAACAACTCCTTCTAGAGATTTAACAAAAGATTGAGTTGTAGCAAACTCCATAATAACATTTGATGTATATGTTTGAATTTGTTCAAATACAAATTCTGAATAGATTCTTTTAGACCTTAAATAAGATAAGTAAGGTACCACAAGAACTGATAATAGCACATATACTATTGATATTAATAAATTATAAAAATATAGATATGTTACTACAGCAGTAAATCCTCCTATAGCTAATACTTGAATAGTATATTGTCTAGGAGTATATTCTTGTCCTAATTCCTTAGTTTTTTCTCTTACTGCCTTGTATGAATAAGGAGCAAATTTATCATATAATCCTTGAAAATTATTTTGAAAAAATTTCCCTATATTTTGATCTTTTTTACTTCTATAGAAATATAGACCAAAAACAACTACTGTTATAAATAAGAGTTCTTCAATATGCATAAAATACTCCTTTCTATCCGTCTAATTTTGTTAAAGCAGGTTGATTGTTTTCTTCTGATGATGGAATTTTTTCTGGTGCTGCACTTTGAATTAATGGTTCTTCAACAGGTGTAGTAATTAATGGTTCTTCTGTAGACATTTCTGGTACTTCAGAAGTAACTACTTCTTGTCTTTGTATATCATCAGATTTATTATCTGATTCATTATTATCTGTTAAATCACTTATTTCATTTGTATGAATTTCAAATTCTTCAGCAAGTCCATCTACTATTTGATGAACATCTATATTTTGATTATCTAAATATTCAATTAAATGTTCACTAGGTTTAATCATTACTCCATCAATTTCATTATTTTTTCTATATATAGTTCTTGATACAGGTTGATTGTTATCATCAACATAGAATTCTGTTACTTCATCTACTTCACGGTGGAAATTATTATATTTTTTACTATAATAAGCTCTTATATGGACACCGATTTGAATATAACGATAAATTGTATTCAAGAATTGATCAACATCTAAATCTGTTTCCATTAATGAATAAAGACGATACGGAATTGATGCCGCTTTGTCGGCATGGATAGTTGATAAGATATTGTGTCCAGATGAAATAGAGTTACGTACAGCAGAAACTGCTTCTGCAGAACGAACCTCTGATAGTAAAATCCACTTTGGATTTTGACGCATACATGTAACAAGAACATCTGTATATGAAGCTACATTATTAGTCTTCATAGCGACTATATCTCTTTGTGGAAATATTTTGTCCAAGTGAAGTTCTAATGTATCTTCAATTGTTATTATTTTTTCTTTAGGTTCCGTATGTGAAGCTAAATATTTAATAAATTCTGTTTTACCTGAACCAGTTTCTCCAGCAACGATAATATTACAATGTCCTAATACACATTTTATTAAGAAATCATGAATGCTAGCATTAAAATAATCTTCTTTTATTAACTTATCTTTATTAAGTCTTATTTTTGCTGGCGTTTTACGTATAACCAAGGCAATACCATTAGTTGCTATAGATTGATGTACAAAGTTAAGACGTAATTCTGAACTTTCTGCATCTAAGAAAGGTTTTGCATTATTAAATGTTGTTCCCATAACATTTGAACATTGAAAAGCAAGGCGTTCTACAAATTCTGGTGTAGCGCCTTGTATTTCAACGTGCATAGAACCTTGTTGTAACGAGCGGATCCAAATTTGTCCGCCGTTACAATAGGAAATATCTGTTATGTCATCATTTTCTAATAGTGGTTTGAATGGACCAAAGTCTAATTTATCAAATATATTTTCATTCATTTTTCCACTTCCCTTTTTATCTTTTTTATATTATTGTCCTGTACCTTCAACAACAGTGATTTCATTAATGTAATTAACTAGTTCTTCAGATGAGATTGATACCTCTCCTGGATTTTCTTTTAATGATTCATTTGTTGGTACTGGTATTAATTCAGCTGAGTAAGAACCTAAGTTTTCTGTTTTTGTTAGTAATATAAACATATCACTTGGTACTGCAAATACTACCATTGCTGGTGTTCTTTGTTCATCTAGATTTGCAAATACTGCTTGTCCAGATGAATCTTTTACAGCTAGTACCTTAACATTTTCTAACATTTTAGAAACTCTTATGAAGTTTGATTGTTCTTGTCCTTCAGCTCTTCTTTCAACAATTTTTACGTAAATATCAATGTAATTTCCTGGATAAATTGAGTTACCATATGTACTTGTAGTATTAACTGCCATATTATATAGTACATATCCATTTGGATAACTTAATATGATATTTGCTGGTAATTGTTCTTTTTCAACAACTTGTCTTTGGTAGAACAAACTTCCTGCAGGTATTAGTGTATCTGCATTTGAATATTTATCTATAACTTCAGATGCACTTCTAACTACATCTCCTTGTAACATTGAAGGAGGTACTTGTCTTGTTCCTACCATACTCTCAGTTATCTGTGTTCCTGGAGAAATTTGAGTTCTAGCATATGGTACAGTTACTGGATTAGTTGCTTGATTAACACGCCAGTTGTAGGCAAAGTATAGTACAAATATAGCTACTACAATACCTACAACAGTTACTGTGTTTTTATTAGATAAGAATTTTTTCAATCCGTTTGATATATTTCCCATTTTTATCCCCTTTCAATGTTAATCTTCTACAGTGTTAATTATTTCTTCGTTTCTTACAATTTTATATGTTTGACCATCTATAACCAATTTAACTGGTTTTCCTATAGATGAATTTCTATTTTGAAATTGTTTTTTCAAATAATCATTTGTAGTTGTGTTACTTTGAACTAATTCACTAATTGAAGTAGTAATTTCAGCTGCTTCTCCATTAAAACTTAAGGCTGTAAGTGAATCAACTTTAATAGTTACTTTTGGAGGTACTTCATTTAATGCGTAAAAAGTAATTTTATATTCTCTTGTATCATTTATGTTATTAGCAAATCTTCTGATAAATGATTCTACAAACTTTTCTTTATCCATTCTTACAACACCATTCATTGCTTGGAAGTTTGTATCAAGAGCATCTGTCATTGCTGCTTCTGTAGTTTCTTTTACTAGATAATAATCTAATTCACCACCAGTAGCATAATTATTTAAAACATTTATTAGTAGGAGGGCCAAAACGGCCAAGAATACAATTCCTACTGATAACATCGCTTTGTTCATATATCTTTACCCTCCTATTACTCTAATGAGCCTTGTGCTCTATAGTTTTTAGCTCTCATTGTTGCTCTATCTTGTGATCTAGGTGTATCTACACTAGTTCCATCTTTCAATGTTTTATCTTCAAGTTGATCTAAGAATGCACTTTCATAATATTGAATTCCTGTATCAGATACTTGAGGAACTTCAGTTTTTGCTTCAAACTCATAATTCTTATGATCTCTATTATATTCTCTGATGAATTGGATAACTTGAGCATCCATTATATATTCATAGTCTATTTGATCTTCACTAAATGTTTGTCCACTGTTTGCTTTATCCATTATTTCTTTTAATAATCTTTCTGGGTCGTTATTATAACCACCTGCATTAAAGTATTTTAATGTTGCATCACTTGACCAGTTAAATGGTAAGTTTCCTAAAGTATCAACTAGTGTACCATCTTCTAAAATTACTCTATTTTGTGTAGAATTTACTATTGGTTTTTTATCATCATAACTTCTAGTTGTATAATTTGTTGTATTTTTATCACATGGTGGAGTTTCACATGTCTTATCTGGACAATCATCACCTACACAACAAGGTTGAGTATTACATTTTGTTTCATCGTTACTTATTGCATAGAAGCAAGATACATCGAATTTCCATGCGAAATATCCAAATCCTTTTGCTTCTCCTTTGATGTTGTATCCTTCTACTGTACTATCATCATCATAATCATGCTTTGTAAACTTACCATCGAAATTAGCTGTATATCCAGTTGATACATAAGTTTTAAGGTATTCATTTGCCCATGCCTTATTAGCTTCAACAACATATGGTGATAAACATACTTGTCCTTCTAAATATGTCCATCCACTCTTATTAGTTGGTTCCTTATAAGATGCATATTGATGTTTATTTTCTTGCCATGTTCCTGGCATTGTCCATTCAGTTTGATACCATCTCTTACCATCTTTATTACCATAGCATCCACCATAACTTAATATTGTTCCTGGTTTAAGATTTGATGTATTAGTTTTTATTTTATTATTTGTATTTGTATTTACTTTTATTACATCTTTTGTAGATCCTTTTGTTCCATCTTCTTGATATTTAAATTCAATAGTATAAGTTGCTTCTGAATTAGTACATGTTGTTGCTGCCTTACAAGCATCTACAGCAGCTTGATATCTCTTCTCATTATAATCACAATCATATTTTTGTAGATCATCAGCTGTACAAACATCTACTTCATCAAATGCTCCTGTTTCAGCATTGAAGTATTTCATTTTAATTCCAGCATCTGTATGTACATTACAATCAAAGTCTAGATATGAATCATTTTTTTGACATCCTACCCAATGGCAATCATCACCACAAGTTGGTTGTCTTACGATACCATTTCCATTAACCATATATGTATATGTACCACCATTAATAACATAGTAATTTGCTCTTGAAGGTACATACCATAAACCTAAACTTTGTCCAAATGTATCCCATGCACGACCTACATGTGATGCACTATGTCCTTCACTCTTAAATTGAACATAACCTGAAGTTCTATAATAGTGATGCATTTTACCACTTGGTATTGATGAATATTCATTTTCTAATTGAACTACTTCTGGTTTAGTTTCATAAGTTAATTTGATTTGGTTTTCTACTGTGTTAGATGAATTTCCATAAACTTCTTTGTAACATTTTTCACTACATTTATCAGTGTATTTTCCACCGTCACAATTATTGATACATGCTTCAAAATCTTCGTTTGGACCACCTTGATGTAATACATAATCTACTACTCCATCACTACCATATCCATAGCACATTGGTACTGGTAAGCAAACGTCTTGATCACATTTTGGTGGTTTAATTTGAGAAGTATCGGCTTCACAGTTTACTATAGAACTTACTTTAATTCTATATTCAAAACACATACCACCTCTTGAATATACAGGAGGTCCATAATCAACCTTTACTACTTCATTACATGTTCTTTTACAAGTTCCAGCACTCTCTTTAACTTGAGTACTACTATAGTTATATATATAGCTTCCTACTTCATATGTAAATACTTGTTGACCTTTGAAATAAGTTGTATTTGCTTCATCATAATAATATTCAGTTAATTTTGCTGTATTCTCAGAGTTACTATAATTCTTTGCAGTTTGTCTATTATATGATTCAATCCAGTCAATTTTTTCTTTTGTTAATTTTTCATTACAAAATAATGAAATTTTATTAGGTACTCCTTTTGGCTCCAATTTTTTAGCTTCTTCTCCATCTTGATCTTTAAATTTATATGAATAAGCATGGCCACCTGGGAAACTCTTTAATTTTTCCTCTTCAAAACATGCATCACCGCTACATCCTGCCATTTCTTCAAAAGCTTTATTATATTCATAGTAATTATGTGAGATACCTTCTAGATTAGTTCCAGTATCAACATTGTAGTTAGTAGAAGTTGAATCTTTTCTTACTTCTTCTGGAACATTTTCTGTTGCTGATTGTATTGCAAGTGTTGTATTAATTTGAACAGAACCTTGTGGATATAATCCATCTATTTTATAACCATCAACACGTTCATTTGGATCATCTGTTGATGTTTCACTGATAGGTGTAATTGTTCTTGCTCCGCTTGCTCTTCTAACTTTTGGTTCTGTTAATGAATATCCACTATCAGATCTACCTGTTTCAATTGCACCATATTTTGTTTTCCATGTTACGCTATTACAATATGCTTTTCCATCTTCCTTATTTGCAGGAATATAGAAATTAATTTTTAATTCTATATTTGATTCTTTTGATGTATCTTTTGGAATAAGGTCTACTTTTTCGGTACTACCATTATCCTTACATGTGATACTTGTCGAATTGAAGTTTCCACCTGAAATTTCAACTTTTAAAGTACTTTCATTGGAAATTTCTTTAACAGCTCCTTTTTTAGGTTTACATTCAACAGTTGCTTTAACAACTTTTGAATTATCATCTTTGTCTTTTGTGTAAGTTACTGTAAGATTAAGGTCTTTCAACTGATTCTCACATTTAGTTTTAGTTTCTTTTTCAGTTTCCTCACTTACAGATCCTTGATGTACTATTGAAATGTTATCAAAAGCACTTAAACTAATAGTTGCTGATTCAGTAGTTTTTTCTTCTTTTTTGTTTACTGCTTTTTCTTCATTTTCAATAACTTGTTCTTTTCTTGCTGAATTGTTGGTTTTTTCATTAAATATAAATCCAATACCAACCATTATGAATAAAATAACAATCAATAGTGGAAATACTTTAAGATTACCTTTCTTTTTACGCATTTTGTTCATCGCCTTTCATTAATTTTTCAATTTTTTTATAATTATCTGTTTTTGAAACAGTATAATCCGTTACTTTTTCTCCATCCCTTAACATTCTTCCTTCTACTGTGAATGATGAATGATATGATTGTCCGTACATTCTAGTACAAGTTATTAAGGTGATAAGATTGTCACTTCCATTTACGTCTACATCTAAGTTGTAAATACTTTCTTTTTTAACTTTTTTTATGTATTGACTTCTTTCGCTTTCTGAAAAGTCATGTGAAATTGCCTCGGTTGCACTTATATAATCTATATCTGATGTAACAGCATATATTTTAAATAAATAGTTTTTATCTCCTATTGTATATTGTATATATTTGTTCTCTTTAATGAAATCATAATATATAAATGCCATTAAGTCATCAAATCTTGTATAATTATTTTTATTTACACCTGGTGTTGCTGACAAATTAAGTAAATTATGTCCTATAATGATAGTTCTATTTTCTAATTCTTCTGAATCACTTAGATTCCAAACGTAATTTTTATCAATAAACGTATCATTATATTTACTTGTATAATGTATAACTTGGCTATCTATATTTGTTCCTTGTACTCTAAGCCATCCTATTGTGTTATACAATTCAGTGTCAGATTTCTTTTCTTCTTTGATGTTTTCTCTTCTATCTTCTATTTTATATATTTCTTCTTTATTACTATTTATTATTATTAATGATATTACTATAAAGAGTATTACTAATATTGGTATAATTAATTCTTTTTTATTCACTGATGACATATGGATCTAAGTATGTTCCTTTTCCTTTTACTATTGTTGCGTTCTTTGATAAGAATGCTTCTACTCTAATTGCTTTTTCAGTGGCACTTGAGTATGTATCTGTAACATAACTTCCTTGATCTGCCATATATGTGTAATTATATCTATCTGTTGTAAAATTCATAACCCAATACTCTCTCATTAACTCTTCTTTATGTTCTAATACATTATATAAATCAAATATATCTGGAGCAAATAATTTTGTTTTGTATTCTTTTGTCTCTATCTCTTTTCCATAAGCTATATTATCTTTATATTTAGGAACTTTAATTGTAGAAGAAACTAAATATTTTGTTGTAATAAATTCACTTGCTTTATTTTTAATGTAATATCCTATATTTCCACTTTCATTTGGATTGTATGTGTAACTGTCTTCAGATTTTCCATCATTTTCAGCAGTTACTTCTATTCCATCACTATCTCTTAAGATATCTGATGAAATAATTCTAGTAGGTTCTTCTTTATTAGTTTCAACTATTCTCCATTTGTAATTATTTATTTGAATATATTCTCCTGCGAACCTTTCATTTACTAGATCCCCTGATTTTCCTGATTTAACATCTCCAACTAAAATATATGGATTTTCTTGTGTTCCATCACCTGATTTTAGTAATGCATTACCATCTATTGTTAATGTTGGTCTAACTCCATTTATATTTTTTACTGGTTCAGTAAATATTTGTGAATCATTAAATACATTAAATAATCTTGCTACATAAGCATTATCTTCATCTAATGTATTTCCTAACCAATCCATTATTCCAGTTAGCATCCAGGTTGTATCTTCTTTTGTTCTATTGTAATCAATTACTGAGTTAACAAATACATTCTTTTTATCTGTATAACTTGAACATTCTGTTGTATCTAAGTTTTCTACACTTAATACATCATTACAATATTTTGTTTTAACAATTAGCTTTCTTGATTCAGGAGCTAGAGATTTATAATATTTATCTAAATAACTTTCTAACCCTTTATAATTTACATGACCTATAGTATCTTCTGTAGTTACTCTTACATTTCCATCACTATCAAGTCCTATTATTCTAAATAAGTTTCCAGATAATTGAAGATAATTATTATTGACTTCTCTTCCTTTGTACATTCCAATTTCTGTGCTTTCTTTTATTGTTGATTTTATTACTTCAACAACTTTAATTGTTCTTTTAATTTCTGTTTGATTGCTTAGACTATCGAATGCTGTATAAGTAATTGTATATGTTCCAACTTTTGATGTATCTACACTTCCTTTTATCGATACGTCTTTTGTATCTAGTTTTCCATCTGTGTTATCTACTAATGCCTTAACACCTGGGTCTTTAAATTTTTCATTTTTATTTACCTTCATTGTATCTTCGCCATTAAGTACTATTGTAGGTCCTTCATGATCTACATTTGACTTTAAAGCTCCACAATCTAAATAAATATAATATTTATAATTAGTACCATCTTTTCTTACTTTTACCCAACTCTTTGATGTTGAACAATATTTTCCGTTTAGAGGTGATTTAAAATCTTCTTTGATATATTTTTCATTATATAAAGTTGATAGTTTTACAGTTGATATTCTTTTTCCTGTAGGAAGTCTTGTTTCATTTATTTCAAAATATCTTTCTGCAGCCTTTTTCATTGTACTTTCATATGTCTTAAACTTTATATAAGGCCTAATTATCAAGAAATAAGTTATACCAACTATAACGGCAATAATTATTATAGTTCGAATTATTTTTTTATAATCCTTCTTTTCTCCCATAATCTCATACCTCTTATTTAATCTTGTAAATATAGCTTTTATTTCTAATAGTAAATTGAATGTATAATTCTTTTGATTCCTCTATTTCTCTTGGAACCAATGTGTAATAATACTTTCCACTATATGTTTCTTTAGTCATAGATTTCATGTTTATAGTCTGTCTTTTATCATTACTATCTATATAAATAATTTTACCATAATCAGTTGAAAAGTCAATTATATCTTTAGCTTCATACTCGTCTGTTCCAAACGATAAAATCATTATTTTTTTGTCTTCAGTAGATGTTAATTCTCTATTTATATTTTCACATCCTGTTTTTTCATTACATTTAGTTAAAACATAAGAATTTGTTTCATAAAAACCTACATCATCTAAGATAATGTTCTCATCTTTTCCTCTGATAGTTATAGTAAAATCATCACCTAATGACATATTTTCTTTTGTTTGGATTTTACTTAAGTTATTTACTTTTAGTTTGATTTTTCTTAAATAAGTATTTTCTCCGTGATATTCTTGATAGAATAATACAAATCTATCTGGCTTTAAGTCTTTCTTAACTTTATATATCATTAAAAATGTTTTAGATTTGCCTCTTCCTAATTCTGCTCCATCGTATATTGGTCCTATATCTTTGAAATAAACCGCATTTGTTTCTGATGATTCTGTATAATCAGATATTCCATTAAACAAATGGAAATGATCAACATTAATAGCTCTCATAGAAGCATTATTTGTAATTGTTACATCTACAATTACGTATGCATTTTTATCTGATATAATGTCTCCATTAAATGATTTATCTGTGTAATATACATTATTTACTTTTATAGTATAACCGTTAGCAGAATATGTATCTCCTTGTGAATACGATTTATGAGAAGATATTGTAACAACAGTATTTCTAACCAAAACTATTATTATGATTGCTACAACTATAAAGACTATTTTTTTATGTTCCATGTAGAAATAATTTAGATTTCTTAAAAATCTTCTTCCTACACGTTCAATCGCATGTTTATCAAAATCAATATTAATTTCAAATTCGCCTTGGTCTTCTTGACTTAATTCTAAATATTCTTTATCTAAGTGGAAATTAAATTTCTTTATATCAATTCCTAGTATTCTGACTATGAATAATATTATTGAAGGGAATTGTAATATATTTATAAATATTGCTATATCTCTATATAAACTTATTTGACTTCTTTCATAGGCTCCTGAAAAACTATTAAAATATATAGTTATTAAAATATTTATAATAAACATTGAAAAATATGTAATAAATGGTATTAAATATAATTTCCATGGTTTATTTTTTCTTTTTAATAGCAGTATAAAAATAAAACATATAACCGCAACTACAAGAATAATTAATTGCAAGTAAAAAGGAATATAATGAGATATTGGGTCATTTGTTTTATCATATACACCAAGATTCATATATTCATTTAAAAAACCAACTATTCTTGAGTAAAAAAAGAATATGAATAAACACATAGCTAATAAAGCGATATGTATACGTTTAAAATATTTAATAAAAAAAGTATAAGGCTTTCTTATTATCATAAACATTCTCCTATTCTTATTAAGTATACAATAAAATCAAATTAAATTAAAGCATTTATTGACAAAAAAAAATAGCTAATTAAATTAGCTATTTTTTATTTTATTTCAGTTATTACTAAATCGTAAGTTCCATTAGGTGATTCTACTGTAACAGTATCTCCTACCTTATGGTCTAATAAAGCTTGAGCAATTGGACTTTCATTTGAAATTTTACCTTCAAATGGATCAGCTTCTTGTGAACCTACTATTCTATATTCATCTTCATCATCATCATCTACATACTTTACAGATACAACATTTCCTATTCCAACGCTGTCTGTTTTTATTTCTTTGATGATTGAAACATTTTCTAACATTCTTTCTAGTTCTTTTACTCTTGCTTCTATTTGAGCTTGTTCATTTCGTGCCGCATCATATTCAGCATTTTCAGAAAGATCTCCATAAGATCTAGCTTCTTTTATTGCTTGAATGTTTGCTGGACGCTTTACATTTATTAATTCATCTAATTCTCTCTTTAATTCATTTAACCCTTCTTCAGTTAAATATACTTCTTTGTTATTTGCCATGGCTTTCACCTCATTTTAATTATATTTTTTTTTGTGTTAAATTTTAGCCTTAACATGTGGTAATATATCATATTTCAAACTTCTAATCAAGAAAATTTATATAGTTATTTTTATTTTCTATTTTAGATAATTATTAATATATGATACCCCTCTCACAAACAGGTATAATTATATCACAAATTGCTATTTTTAGCAAGTTTTTTGTCAATCTTTTATACGTTTAATTTCATTGTCAAAATATGTATCTGTCATGCCTGCTATATAGTCAATTACTATTCTTTTATTATTAGTATTATCAACATATTCTTTTGATTGATCTTTTAAAAATTCAGATATTATTTTAGATTTTTCATTATTAGTTT
>OCTW011320625.1_pt1 | contig 12764 bp, 6 predicted proteins | sample 1539671 | NCBI WGS metagenome assembly OCTW01 (sample SAMN02144230, study PRJEB22623) | gut metagenome | biome: sheep rumen | host: Ovis aries | place: New Zealand | reverse complement strand
GCTTTCGCGATTTACCTATCGCTTTCGCGATTTACCTATCGCTTTCGCGATTTACCTATCGCTTTCGCGATTTACCTATCGCTTTCGCGAACCTACGTGAAATAGGGCCCCTCTCCCACTGTGCCGTCGAGTTCTCATTTTTATTGCTTTTTCTGTTTCACCCCTTCAGGGTGATTTTATTGATGAAATCCCTTTTCCCGGGGTTACGCCCTTCGGGCTCACCCCGGACTGTAATATTTCGCCCCTTCTGGGCGATTTTAATGCAATTATCTTGTTTCTTGCACTTATCCTCAATGGCAACCATTTTTAGAACTCGACAGCCCTGGGCCCCTCTCCCATTCCTAACCAAAACATTACGTTTTCTTATGTCTATCGTTTGACATGCATATTTCAACGCGAAAAAATCAAGGGATGGGCTGAACAGTTACCATGCATCAACCCCCTCCCGACGAATATGTTTATGCGAATAAAGAAATGAGGCAATCTTTTGGGTTTTGCAAAAGAAGCAAGTCAACTACATACAGGTGTTAGACATACGCCGAACAAAGGATATTTTTCTGCGTAACCTTTAGGGTTACCTTAGTCCCATTCCCACCCGCCGACTCGCCGTCCAACCCTTAAATACGCACGGTCTTGGCACACGTGCCCCTTTCCGACTTGAATCGTCGTAAAAAAAGGCACCCCAATGCGCCTGGCATGTACAGTATTCCATCATGACAATCCGCGTCCGGATAAAAACATGATGTAGACCGCCCCTCGGTCAACTTTACACTATGTTGGGGAATAATCCTTCTTTAGACAAAACCGGAAGAGTACATACTGCACCTCCTTAAATACCCAAAAAACAAGCAAATATCGAACGAACTCAAGCCATATTGAATCATCGGGGTAAAGGGCTAACATGAGAATCCCTTCCCCGAGATCTTCAATATGAATGATGCCAATCAAAATGGAGTTGTTACATTTATTTTTTGAGTTTTTTATATTCTCTTTTATAAAGTCATTATTTTGAGGTTGTGTTAAACGACATAGATACGAATGATTCTAAATAATTGCTTTGAGGGACAACACCTTATCTATGTTCATTGATCTAAGGTTCAGGCGAGAACGGCATGAAATGAAGAACAATGTAATCATTCTGTATTAGAAAACATGTTTTGCAGGCACATCTAAAAGCCATTGAGTTCAGCACAGGTAGGTTAAATGTATTCTCAAAACTTTCATGTAGCAAAATGTGGGTGTGCAGCGCCTTTAAAATTAAAAGAATGAATGCATAAATGCGTTATTTGTCGGTTTACACTTTTGAGAATATGGAATAAAAAAAAGCAACGCGCTGATATGTGTACAGTGCACAAGTAGCACAGGCTAAAACCTGGGGAGTAACATGGGAACGACAAAAAAACTGATGGGTCTATGGGCCGTTCTGATGCTGGCAGGGCAACTGTCTGCATGTACAACGGAAGTGGAAAGTGACGACATCGATTTTGAAAGCGGTATCCGATTGACCGTTATCCATACGGGCGACATTCACAGTCGACTATTGCCTTATGATATGGATTTGATGGCAACCGACGAGCGCATTGGTATGACGCAAGCCAATGAGCCGTTTGGCGGAATCGCGCGTGCAGCAACAGTGATACGGAAAATACGTTCACAGGCACAGCACAGCGTTCATGTCGATAGTGGCGACGTATTTCAGGGTGCACCAATTTTCAATGAGTACAATGGTGAGGTGGAGATTTATGCCTTAAATTATTTAGGGATGGATGCCTTTATCATTGGTAACCACGAATTCGATCATGGCGTAGCCAACCTTTACGATAAGCTTTCGAAAGCACAGTTTACAATTTTGGCAGCCAACTATCAGTGGAAACCGACTCAAGGTAATGAGTATCTTCCGCTCAAAGATGTGGCTCGCCCCTATACGATTTTGAATGCAAACGGCGTAAAAGTCGCAGTCATTGGTATGGCCAACTATTCGAGTATGTCCTCTAGTACCTATGGTGACAACAGCCTTGGTATTACGGTTCTCGAGAATGTTCAGTTGGTCCAGAGTTACATTGACCTGCTTAGAAACGATGCCAACGTATTGACAATGGTCACCCACCTTGGTCTGGGTGAGGATGAGGATATCATTCGTAAGACAGTGGGACTTGACATTGTCTTTGGTGGTCACCTCCACGTCGTTCTCAATCCTCCCAAAATCATTCCCGACGCCAACATTGACATTAATGGCAATGAAGCGCCCAAAATGGTTCCACTTGTGCATTCCGGTGCATTCATGAAATATGTTGGCCATTTTGAAGGTGTTTTCTATCCCGATTACACGGTCCGCCCCGAGCTTTATCCAAACAGTGTCGAAAAGCGCCCATGGGACTTGACACTTGTGAGCCACAAATACAAACCAATTCCGATCGAATCGAATATTGCCGAGGACGCAGAGCTTGCACTTCTGCTTGCGCCCTATGAGCGAGAACTCGCACGACGCCTCAATTTGCGCCATATTGTCGGTTATGCCCCCCAAACCCTTAAACGATTTGGTTCAGGCGGCAAGGACTCTCCTCTCGGCAACTTCCTCGCCGATATGATGATTATGCGCCAGCGTGTTGAATCCGATTTTGGTGCAACCAACTCTCTTGGCATCCGAACCGACGTCAATCAGGGGCCGGTAACCAACGATCAGCTCTACAATGTATTTCCTTTCCCCAATACACTTGCATCCATGTTCCTATCGGGTACCGAAGTCTGGTCATTGCTCGACTTCAATACGTATCGTTCCATGAACCGTGGGTGTCAAAGCCAGATTCAGGTCGCAGGTGTACGTTACACCCTCGACTGCCATACGGCTAAGCGAGTCGTTGACGATTACTTGGATCTTGGCTATCTCTTCGAGTATCAATACCGAACAGATGCCTTCAATACCGTCTGCAAACGCATTTCGCCACGTCCAAGCTACTGCCAGCTCACCTACGAAGACCCCGACAATCCGGACAACAACATTTATAATGTCCATTTTGCAAAAGACATTACCTTCGTCCGCGAGAGCTGTGAGACCGATGCTGATTGTCCCTTTGGTGAAGGTGACAAGCAGATCTCCGTTTGCAAGGAAATTGAGGATACCGAAGTCGGCATTTACAAAGCCTGTGTCGAAAAGATGCAGCCCCAATGGTTCTATAAATTCGCAACCAACAACTATATGGCTCATGGTGGTTCCGGATTCTCAACGCTCAAGTACAACACAACCCAAAAGGATACCGGCGTTGCACTTCGAGAAGTGCTCATTGATGGCATTGAGAAGCAAACTTCATGCTACGACCGATGTCTGGATGACGTCGAAAAGCATATTCTCAACCAATATCAGATTCAGCTCAACGCCTATCGTGCTGAGCTCATCAATGCCTATATGACTGAACACAATGTCGCGGAATTGGATGAGGCAGCACATCAACAGATTGAAGCTCAAGTGGCTGCACGGGAGAATTCTCCCGATTTTCAGAACAAAAAAGATCTTGACATTGCCAAAAGCCAGATGGAATTCAATGAGAATCCAGGCACCTGCAAACGCTTGAGAAATTGCAAAGCCGACACAACGGATTTCGAACTTCGGTGGTGTAAAGAGCTCTATAAATATAGTGAGCAGGAAGTTTGTCTAGCCAATGCGGACGATAAGAATGACGGAACAGGTCCCAGCCGTTGTGCAGGTATGAACAAAGAATCCGAGTACGATACCTGCATCAAAGGTGCGTATGCGAAATACTGTGATAACAAGTATTACGATGACGCGATTGAATCTTGTTACAAGGATGGCGAAAGCGGCACACTACCTGATCCCGATAACCCTGGTCAGTTTGTTGCAGGTTCGCGATGCACGGACAAATCAAAGACGAGCCAGTACCAGGAATGTGCCAAGCAGTATCTGCCGAATCTCCCTCAATGCAATGGCTTAAGTGAGATCAGTGAATACGACACCTGCGTCAAAACAGCAGCTTCAACTGCAGAAAAAATCTGTGAAACAGTGGCATGTTTCATCGCAAGCACCGATGGACGTCAAAATTCCGTTCGTCCTAGAAACGAAAATCTCGAAGAAGAAGAAATCAATAGCTACAGCAATGGCCCGGCTATCATGGAAGCACTCCAGGAAGCAGGGTATGATGCTTGTTATTAATAGGGGGAGGCGATTCAGATGAAAAATAGATTTGCTTTAAAATCCTGTTTTGCACTGGCTGCATGCTTTGCCTTTACCCCATTCTTGCTGAGCTGCACCGAAACAAAAGAAACCCATTTTGAAGGTGTGCACGCATTCAAAGTTACAGTCATTCCCTATGCGGGGGGATTTGGGACTGAAGCTGCACCGCTCAAGTATCCAACTTCTTTTGTAAACGCAGCAGGTGAATGCCCCACAGGCGAAGAATGCTTTAAGATGCGTCTGCAAGCTCGTGCTGTCGGAATCGATGGAGAATTTCTTCCTGACTACAACGATACGGTCTCAGTCAATGCCGTTCCTGGAAAACTCGATATTGATCATGTCACTTTCAAAAACGGTATTGCCGGTGAATATGTCGAAAATGAAGATGGTACCTTGACATTTTCAGAAGGCATAGACATTCAATTGCGCTACGCTTATGGCCCAACTCGGATTTGGATCGAAGACGTTGAGCAAAAACCCGCTATAAGCATGCCCGGAATGTCTTGCCCGAATGACCGTGTCGCTGCAGACCCCCGTTTTTGTGAGCCTTCACTTGCAACCGGGGTCAGCCAGGAATATACGTTTGAACCACAAACCGTCAAAATGCTTCAATACAACCCTGATCAACTCGACGGTGATTCGCCGCTTGTGCGCGAATATGCTCAGCTTAAAGCACGAAAAGGTCACGATCTTGTCGTCACAAATGTCGTGTCAACCGGCTTTTATCTGACCGATCTTGGCGATGATGAATACAATTCCATTTTCATCTTCACCTACTCACAGCCAGGCCGAGTAGAAATCGGTGACCGTGTTTGTGAAGTTTCCGGTGGCATCGCAGAATTTACAGGTATGACACAGCTTCAGTTCCCATCGTGGGGTATCCAAAACAAAGAACGTTCAACTGCTGAAGATACGGATCCCGCTCCCGAAGATGGCGAACAAGGAGTCGGAACTTGTGTTGACAAAGAAACAGGTGAGGTTCGTGACTGTACACCCGAAGAACTTGAAGCCATGAACGCGATCGTCGACTGCTCCGATGTCTACTATGATCATGTTCTCACAAAAGAAGAAAAGAAAAAATTTGCCTACGTCGCACCACCCGCGCCAAGAGTACTCACAGCAGACATCCTCAAACTGAAAGAACTCTCGGCCTCAACGGGCAAAGTTGGTTTTGACGGTTCTTCGCTCAGAACCCATCCAACTCAAACCAATGCCCTGGAAAAACTCGAAGGCTCTGTCGTTACAATTGAAAATATTCGTCTATCTACCGAATTCATCAACTGTGATGACAATGGCAACGGAAAAATTGAATCCAATTCCGAGGAATCTGACTGCCGTACAGCTTGTTCCAATAACTCTAAACGCTGTACAGAATTATCCAATCTCGACAGCTATGACCAATGGAAAGCCTGGACGATAGAAAAAAATCCGGATGGCAGCATTTCAGATACCACTGGTGCAGAAGTTTCTGTATCAAGTTCCTCACTCATTTCTGGGTTTGATATTACAAAAGGTTGTGTCACTTGGGATGATTTGACCTCAGGAAGACGAATGATGCGCTGCCCGCAAAGGCATCTGCTCCGTCTCACTGGTAATTTAAAACAGATTCTCCCTGGCTGTTCCGGTACGGCTCTCTGTTTTGCCTCCAAATGGCGTCCTGCTATGGTCATGACCGTCATTGAACCACGCATTAAAACAGACCTCATTATGGACGAAGAATTTAATGCCAAGGCTGAAAAAGAGTTTGCCGATTGCTACGCCGATGATCGTCAGTATGGCTGCTGGGAAACATGCAAAGCCGACGGCGGTGTATGTACGTGCGAAGCATTCCAAAAATATCGTATCACCCATAATACAGACAAGGACAACAATCCCCTCGATCCCTCGCTGCTTCATTGCCGCGAAAACTACAACAACTAAGTTACTGAGTTTTATACTTTAATTATATTCGGGTTCTTTCTTTTCCCGTCATCTTAGGAGAAGCATTCATGCAGTCGAGATTCTCTCATTCTAATCACAAAGGCTTTAATGGCGTCCGTACAGTATTGGCTTGTGTTCTGGCCTCTGTCCTAGCCGCACCTGTTGCAACAGCAGGCGATTTTGTCGATACACGCCTGAGCTTCGTCTTCAGCGATGATAACCTTCTGTCTGGTCCAGGTGAATCTCTAGTCAACAGCCCTGAAATCGACTTCGGTGCCCGTAAAGGTGTGTTCTACCCTTTCGAAAATCTCAACAGCCAGGACAATGGTGATGAAACACTCACACACCTTGTTCTTTACAAAGAGATGCCCGGTTTTATAGATAATTTAACCACTGATGCTGCTTTCGTTGCGCGCCTCGGGGTGCTCACCGAACCCGAAAATGGATTCAGCGCCGGAGACATCAAACTTCGGGATGCCGGTTCTTATTTGAGAGCCCGATATTCATTCACTGATACTGAAAAAGACGATAAAGGTCATACGAAAGACTCCGCCCGTCAGCTCGAATTCACGTTCTTCCCCACAAATGCCGACCGCTTCCGTGCTGGTTATACCTATGATCTCTCATGGGGCGGAAATAAAATCTTTACACAACAAAAATCACAGTTTGCTACACCAGGTATGAGACTGCGATTCGATTGGGATGGTTTCTATTTGCTCGCTGGTGCAAAATCTACACGTCAGCTTATCCTCACCGAAGATAAAACGGATGTGGCAAACCGCGAACTCGGAGCCTTCTGGGGCGGTATCTTTGGTTTGGGATACATCGGAGGAATGTTTGGTATCGAAGCTAATGGCGCTATCTTTGATGCCGGTCACAATCCCAAACAAGGTGTTCAGGGTAAAAAAGTTGTTTCTGGCGGTATTTCGGCTCGTCTCAGCGCTTTCTCAGATGGTTTCAAGCCCGAAAGTTCCATTGACTATCGCCTCTATCGAAACAATGACGATGCCTTCGAAGCTTCCAACTATTTCCTGCGTAAACCCTCCAACTACGATCATTTTACATGGAGAGCATCCATCGAAGGAAACTGGTTGACACAAGTACTCGGTGATTCGGACAAAATTGGTTCAACCAAACGAATCGATGCACTCGCCGGTGCCTTCCGGGCAGATATGTATGTGGGTAAACTCGCAATTAATGTCGACCTTGTCTATAGAGATCTCTATTTCATTCTCTTCAACGTACCTGGACTCGATCCATACATGACACTCCCTGGTGGCTCCTCTAGCGAAGGAGAAGTGCTCGCTGCAATTAAAGGTGAATATTGGTTCGAATCCACCAACCTTCTGCCCTCTATCCAGTTTGGTATTCAGAAACCTGCTTCTTATCGTGGACGTATCAGCGAAACACTCAATGCATCTGAACTCACCGGTGGAATGCAAACCGTTGCCGTCATGGATTCCAGTACCATCATTGCTTTCCCATCTGGACACAAACCTGAAGTCGTCTACTCCGTCAAGCTTGCTCTACGATGGGATCTCTCCGATATGATGAGCCTCATCGGACAGATCAATTACAACTATGATCGCAATCAGTTGGGACGAAGAAAAGACACCGTCGACTATACAGCCGAATACTACATGCGCGATCCTCATGTATTGGGACTCGGCATCTTTGCTCAGGCTAGATTCTAGTTCCGTTTTGCGGTAAACTACCCGGCGCCTTTTGAAGGCGCCACTCCAGGCGCGACTTCATTCGCGCCTCTTTTTTACTAGGTTCAAGTGATTCGGGATTCTCGGTTTTTTAATATCCGCCAGGGAGAACTATTTCCATTACTCATGGCGGCTTTGGGAACTTTTTCATCCATCGCAAGCGTCGTTCTGGGAAGAACATTGAGTGACGCTGTTTTGCTGTCTGCAAAACCTGCCGTCAATGTTGCAAATTTCTTTATCTTCTCAAGCCTCGCTTTAATGGCGGTTTCTCTCGTCTATTTTCAATTACTCCGTTTTGTTTCTGCAACAAAACTCAATGTTTCAATCTTAATACTTTCTGCTTTAAGCATCGTTTGCTTTCAATCTTTTAATCTCGAATCTCCGAGCTTCATCTTCGCATACTCTATTTTCCTCATTACCGCACCGGCAATTGGAAATATCATCATTTGGAATGCCATCGGAGATGCTTTTAATGCCAGACAGGGCAGGAGACTTTTTAATCTCGTCAGCGCCGCCTCCACTTTAGGCGGAATTGCATCAGGGTGCATCATCCCAGGACTGGTCAGATGGTTCGGAATGCCGGCACTGCCCGCTGCAGATATTGTCAGCTTCATTCTCATGGCAATTCCTGTCATCGTTTTAAGGCAATATCGACGATCTGAAAAAACACAATTTTCAACCACCAGCGAAGCCAAAAGAACACTCAAAGAAGATTTCTATTATGCAGTGCGCGATATCGCCGGATCACCTCTGCTCAAAAATCTATCCCTCATCTTTTTCTTAACCGCTCTAGCAACAAATATTATTGATTTCGTTCTTAAATACTATTTGCAAACAAATTTCGACAAAGAAGGCATCGCTATCTTTTACGGACATTTTAATGCCGTTTCCAACACCTTTAATCTCATCGTTCAACTCACACTGCTTTCACAATTCCTGACACGTTTTAAAACAAGAACACTGTTCGCCATCACACCTCTCGTACTCCTCTTCTTCTCATTCCCATTTTGTTTCATATACAATGCTATCTGCGTGGTTGCACTCAGATTCATGGATGTTGCACTCAGATTCACCATACAGGATTCCGCAAGAGAAATTGCAATCTCATCACTCCCAAGACTGTTGCGAAATCGATCTAAGGTCGTCTTCAAAGGTGTGATGAATCCATTGGGAGGTATCTGTTCCGGTGTACTGCTCAACTTTCTCGCTCCCATTCTCGGACCTCAATTCACCCCACTTCTGCTCATTCCCGTGAGCGGACTCACACTCTTCTTTGTAAGAGATCTCAACCGGTATTCGGCTTACCATCTCTATAAACAACTTACCAACGAACCGGAATCGCAAAAAAACGAGCTTCCCGAACCCATAACCGAACCCGCCACTCAGAAAAATTCCATTCAATACGACACCAATATGATGCTTGACGATAGTCCAAAAGTTCGTGAAGCAACTTTGGACGCTGTCTTGCTCGATAATACGCAGGACATTCAGATTCACAGTGATATTCGAAGGTGTGCACTCGCTCTGGTTGCTCACGAAGCCAAATTGTGCCAGGCATGCCTGATCATTGAACAAGCAATCTGTGAATTGGATGCTGACACCCATCCCAAAAATCTTGAATCCGACATTCAAAATATTTATGAAAAAGCATTCTACCGAATGTTTAAAGGGCTGATGGCACTGTATCGCCGTGATATGATCCAAACTATCTTCCAGTCCCTGGCGGCTTCGAGAGCTTCCACGCGTGCGCAAGCCATTGAACTGCTTCAGCTTACGCTAACAAACTGTCCTTACGCAAAACGTATCCTCATCTTATGCGATGACTTTAATCGAGATGAAAAAGTTACCCGACTCGACGATATCGAACACATCACCATCGAAGAAGCACTTTTTATTCTCGAAACAGAAAATGATCGCTCATTATCCAAACTCATTCCCCAAATAACCAGTGCTTTAAACATTTCTGAATCAAACGAGGATCCTGATTATGATAGATGAAAAAATTTATCTCACTGATCGTGGCGGAATCATCATCGAAGAAACTGAAGCACTCGATGAGGACATTCTTGATTCATCCTTGCCGTCAATCTCACAGATTATAGAAATGCCGAATCCCTATGCAGGCAAAGATGTCTTTTTGTCCATCGAAGGAGGCCAGGAAGTCTTCTATCGGGGAGCATACGTCACCAAAATCCGCCTTACAGGGGAAACCATCACCGTCGGACGCAGGGATGTCATGGCCGGACATTATCCCGATATCGATCTCGCCATGTATTGGCGCCAAGATAGAACCATCTCAAGAAAACACCTGCAAATTTATCGGGATGTCAATGGCGTCTATTTTGTCGAAGATCTTTGCAATCACAATGCAACTTTTCTCAACAGCTACCAATCTCCCCTCAATAAAACACGTGCTGAACTCAAACCCGGTGATCGCATTCTCGTTTCTATGTCGATCGCTATCGATTTCTGCGTTCAATAGGTCATGCTCTGATGCTCGAATCCAATTTCCTCAAGTCTATCTATCTCAGTATTAAAGCCTCCGAACCTGTCATCTGGATAGAAACCCCTGACGATGATTGGATTATCGAAGCCATAAAACGAGAATTGGCAACCACAAAAATGCCTTGTGAAATCGGCGAAAATCCCGATTTTACCACCCTCGAAAAAGCCTCTTCACGCACCATCTTTTTGTGGATCAATGCCTGTTCACAGGATTTTGCGACACATGAACGCTCATTGATACGCATCGCCAGACGCATGCGTTCCCTGCTGACCATTGTCATATTGGCACACCCTTCTACGATAAAGCCTCAATCACTATCCGATTTCCCAGCCTTCATTGCCCCTTTGCCCTCCTTCGATGCAAGAAAATCACTCATATCTATTACAATTGGCTCCTATGCCAACCAACCGGGAAGACTCGATCAGCTTGCCTTTGCATCGGCTGGCCTGACTCGCGCTCAGGTCTATCGGATCCTTTCAAAAACACTCGTCGAAGCTCGCGAAAATCCCACTTTCGACGAATGGCAGCGCCGCGTAATTGATGAAAAAAAACGCATACTCGCTGCGGATCTTTCACTCGAGGTCATAGATGATCCCGCATCCCTGAATGATGTCGGAGGTGTCGATGAACTCAAATTATGGCTCAAACAACGTGCAGCTGTCTTTGGACAGGAAGCTCGCGATTTTGGACTCATGCCCCCACGAGGGCTCCTACTCGTCGGAATCCAGGGCTGCGGCAAGTCACTCATCGCCAAAGCCATTGCCAATGCTTGGAAATTTCCCCTCCTGCGCCTCGATATGAGTGCCATTTTTGCCGAAAATCAGAATTCCCCAGATGCCGTGCTTCAGCGTGCACTTTCGGTTGCCGATGCCATGGCACCAGCCGTAATATGGTGCGACGAAATCGAAAAATCCTTTGCCGAAGGTGCCGATCCAACCACGCGCCGACTGCTTGGACATATTCTCAACTGGTTGCAGGAACGACGTGCAAATTCATTTTTCGTTGCTACCGCAAACGATGTGCGGGAACTTCCCTCTGAACTCATCCGAAAAGGGCGTTTTGATGAGCTCTTCTTTGTTGATCTCCCCGACATTCACGCACGAGAAGATATTTTTGCAATCCACCTGCGCAAACGTCATCGCGATCCGTCACACTTCGATTGTAAAAAACTCGCCATCGAATCTGAAAATTTCTCCGGTGCTGAAATCGAACAATCTATTATTGCAGCCCTCTTTGCCGCTTTCGATAAGCATCGTGAACTCACTCAGGATGATATACTTGATGCCATTCAGGATATCGTGCCATTATACAGACAACGCGAAGATGATATTAAAAGGTTGCGTGAATGGGCTTCCGAAAGAACGCGTTCTGCCGCCAACAATGCGCGTATGCTTTCCTATTTTTCATAGTTTATAAATTCAGATTCGGCTGCTATGACGCACTTCGTGCTCATACGCATCCGATTCGCGCCTATGCACATGGCGTCACGCTGTTCCGCTCATGTGCATACGTCGCTCCATGGTCGGCTATTGCATACGCCGCCCATATATCCATATTAACGCGGCGTATCCCGCAGGGATAGACGCGTTGACGAGCCGTATGGGCGATGAGCCCATAGGCGCGTCAAAAAAAATTCAAAAAAAATGCACTTTAAATGTAACAATGCCTTTTTCATTGGCATCATTAGAGTGAAGGAATGGTCCTTCCAAATTTGAGGTGCAATATGTATCCATCTGGCTTTGTTTAACGCATAAATCCCCCAACATAATATACGGCCAAGCGAGGGGGGCTGCAGCATTTATTGTCCGAACGCGTGCATCAATGCTGGAGATCCGTATATGCCAGGCACATCGGAAGCTTTTTTTTTACGACAGTTCAAGTCGGAAAGGTGGTGGTGTGTCAAGACCGATCGTTTTTGGGGTTGGACGGCGAGTCGGCGGGCGGGAAGGGAAAGCGGAAACCCTTGGGTTTCCTAGAGATCTGCGTTTTGTGTGGGTAGGTGTACGTTTATGTGGTTGGATGTGGCATCTGTGGTACACAGGATCAGCTGAATATATATTTGCGTTGATGTATAATGAGGCTAAATGAGATCGCTGTTTTTGGTGTAATTTAAAAATTGTTCATTGTAATGATTTGAAATCATGTGATTATGAACTATCAATTCAGCATTGAGCATTCAATTATTAATTATGCATTCAGCATTCAGCATTCAGCATTCAGCATTCAGCATTCAGCATTCAGCATTCAGCATTCAGCATTCAGCATTCAATTATCAATTATCAATTATCAATTAACAAAGTGAGCATCGTTAGATGCGAACAAATCCGTTTGTAAAAACAAAAATCCAAAACGATTACTTTCTCAACGCATCCTGCAATACCCTGCGCAATTGCATTCATAATTATCAATTATCAATTATTAATTATCAATTATCAATTAA
>OCTW011583799.1_pt1 | contig 12766 bp, 3 predicted proteins | sample 1539671 | NCBI WGS metagenome assembly OCTW01 (sample SAMN02144230, study PRJEB22623) | gut metagenome | biome: sheep rumen | host: Ovis aries | place: New Zealand | reverse complement strand
CGAGGCCTGTGCCTTCTGGAGCTTGTCCCATGCCGACAATTCCGCCTTCGTCGCAGTCCCTGCCGCGATCTTCGCCTCAAGGTCGTCGTAGCCGGGGTCGTGTATCGTCACCGTGCAGACACGCTCCTCGCCAAGTTCCATGCCCACCGGCTCCGCCAGTTGCAGCGTGAAGAACTCGTCGTCTTCAACAGTCTTGTCCGTCTTGGCCGGGATCGTGATTACCTTCTCGCCGATTTCACCCGCTTCCCACGTCAGCGTCAACGGGAATTTCAGCCCGCCCTTAGGCGCAACTCCGTCCACCCCTCCATTTGCCAAATCCACGTCCGCCGCAGCCGCCGTGTTGTACGTCAGATAGAGTTTAACGCTGCTATCCGAGTAGGCGTTACCGCCCTTGACGCGAACGCTCGCGCTCCCGCCCTCATCGGCTGAAATATCAGCTGCCGCAGAGAAGCCAACACCTGGCATTCCCACCGTGTTCCACCACGCCGGATCGGTCTCAATGGGATCGTTGTAGTCGAACACGATAGTCGCAGAATTGGTGATTACCACATTTCTCGGCGCGTCGTCGCGCACCTTGATGCGGTAGGTGAGGTGTCCCTCGCCGCGATGGGTGTCATCGTTTGGAGGAAGGAATCCAGCTGCGGCATCCGATGGCCAGCCACTCAGGTTGTCAGGATCAACAATACGAAGATACCAGTTTGCGACACCGGTTTCAGCATCGCACAAGACTTCTGTGCGCACAAGAAGATTCGTGCCATTCATCGTCGCTTCGCTCGTACCGTTCGCAAATCCGGACAATCCAAGGTCTATCTGATTGTTGAAGGCCACTTCACCCATCTTGAACGTACTCCAATCAAGCCATTCGGAAAGCGGATTCGCAACGCGCACCTCTTGTGCAGCGGCTGTCGCGTTTGTCTTGTTTTCAAAGTAGATTGTGTAGGTGAGTTCCTGTCCCGGTTTCACATAGCGCGCATCGCCAACGCCATCCTCACCCACCATCTCGTTCGGATCCTGCGAAACAACCTCGTTGCCGCCAGAAGAGCCGTTTCCGCCGCCATTGCCGCCGCTGCCGCACTGGCAGTCATCGCCGCAATGGCCATCGCATTCAGTACAATCGGAACCGCATTTGCACTTGCCTGGATTAAGAAGTAATACCTTTGTGGCACACTTTGACCGAGTGAACAAATCGTCATAATCCTGCTTTACTACAACTCGCATTTCAACTCTGTCCTCCAACCCTATGGTATCGTATTTGTGTACGAGTATGCCGTCTGTTTTTGTTCCGTCCCCCCAGTCGATAGTTTCCTTGTATTCACATTGGTCTGAATCGTTCCATTCAACGCGTGTATTTATACGAGCATTCCCGGCATCATCAACAGAAGCAGAAACAATTTTTGGTATCGCTGAAAGTGTTGGTTTTGTAGAAGCCTCCAAACGAGCAAGTGATAGACTTTGTGGCGCGACCTTGAAACTTCCCCCTAATGGGCCGACTTTCCACAATTCCACTTCAAAGGGAGTGAATGTAAAGTCCAAACCAAGCCCAACTGTAACTTGCCCCTCATCTGGTTCAAATTCATCCTTAAAGGTTTTCTTGTATGTGGCATCACCACCCAACTGAATTCCGATCGCAAGCGCTTTCGCCTTGGCGGCCTTTACATTAAACCCAGCAGCCAAGTCGATTCCGAGAAAATGCCCTGCAATATTGAATCCCGAGCACCATGCAGCTTTAGGTTTTTCATTCTCTTTCGTCTCCGAGATCGGACCGATATACGGAGGATAGACATTATGCCCAAAACGGAAATACACCCCACGACGCTTTGTCGAAGACTCCCATTCCCATCTGCCTTCGTATCCACCGGTCAAACTACCGCTTATAGCCGACGAGGCCTCGACTGTCATCGGCACCGGCCCTGCCATGAAATTAGCCAAAGGAACTGATGTACTCAATTCTATAGGCGTAAGTTCCGCTCCAGCATTGAAATCAAGACCAAACGACATCGTCGTCGAGATTGCCACTTCTGCATAGACATATCCTATTTCCCCATTTGACACCTCCATCGCTATGTGTCCATCCAAAGAAGGCGTCAAAGTCAACCACAAAAGTTTCAATGACCCAATATTCCCTGAATCAAATGAGGCATAGGGACATGAATAGTCCAATTCGGGTAAAACATCGCGCAACTTGGACGTAAACCAACTCTCAACCGAACCTTTTGTCGCATACAAGGAAACCGATTGGAAAACCTCGGTTACCTCAGGAGTATCAATTTTCAGGGCCACACCGCTAGGAGCATTGCAAACTGACTTGACCTTCACAGCGGATGGACCATCACTGAACGGCACGACCAGCACATCGCCCTCGCTGACATCCGCGCCCGTCGCCTCGTCCACCACAATCTCGTTGTTCGATGCCGCGACAGAGCGAATCGACTTCGTCGAAAGCGCCTTTACGTTCGCATTCAAGACCGTCGGCACATTCCCGCGCACCTCAATGCAAGACGGATAGCGGTATGTTGTCCACTTCTCGTCTGCGTCTTGCACCTGTAATATTACATCATATATTCCAGCTGTCGAATATGTTCCCGTCGGCGCAATCTCTGTAGAGTCCACAACACCATCTGCGTCGAAGTCCCACTTAAACGCCTTTGCGGCAAGAACCGTTTCGTCGTCTATTACGAACGCAACCTCTCCGGGCGCGAAGCAGACTGGCATATCAGGTCTGAACGGCACAGGGGTGGGAATCAATATTTCGACTGTCGTCGCCTTGCCCGCCATCGCCGTCACTTTGACATCCGCGAACGACGGCGCATAACGCTGGATGCTCGTGAGCTGATATTCCCCCTCCGGCAGCCCGTCGAAATAAAACCTTCCGCCCACGTCCGTCGATGCCGCAAACGTCACAGCGTTGGAACCACCAGCCGCCTCAACGAGCATGAGTGGAAGATTTGCAGGTGGCGCATCGCCGCTCTCGAAAAACACAGAACCTTCTATACGACCAGCGTAAGGCAACACGATCTGCCCCGAAAATGCTTCACCTCCAATTTCGGCTTGTGCGCTCCCACAAATGCCGAACGCCGGAACGCTAAGAACGCAGTTCTCGTTCGTCACACCCCAAAACGCAAACTCTCCGTTGTCGTCAGCTATCGCAGAATCGAGTTTCACCCCGTCCGACAGCAATTCAACCGTAGCACCCACCTGTCGGTCATATCCGGCGGAAACCACCGTGCCGATAATGGGACGCAGAGAAGAACGTATCTCCACTCCAAGCCTGTCACCGGCAGACGTATCGACCTCAACGCTCCTCATGCCGTCCACGTCTTCTGCCCCAACGGAAAGCCCTGCGGACTTTGGCACATCAAAAAACGCAAATGAACCGTCCTTGGCCGTCGTTGCGGATGCAATCGCCGCACCGGATGCGTCCATCAACGTCACCGTGCATCCGGCCATCGGGCGGGAAAGCACGTCGCTGACGAGCGTTCCAGATACGATTGCACTGTTGAAACCGAGCGCAGTCTTGTTCGCGAGATCGCGCAAGCGCATGAAGTCGTTTGTAGCGTGTCCAGCAAGCCCCATCCGCGTAGCGGCATCTGCAACGCCAGCCGCAAAATCCTTCCACGTCGAGAACACGCTGTTGCCGCGCGGCATCGTACATCCATCGCCAAGAACGGAATAGGAAATCGTGTATCTGCCGCTTCCAGGCATAAAGTAGAAGTACTGACGTCCCCCTTCGCCCGGCATAACCTTGCCTACTGGGGCAGAGCCGCCGATTCCCACGAAACGGACGGCTCGCGAATATTCACCGCCCTGCGTCAGGGAGATGCCCGTTCCACGAGACGCCTTCACCGTCACGATCGGAGCGAGTGCCTCAGCATTGCCGGTGTTTCGCCATTCGATGAATCCAGTGGCAACACGCCCCCGGCGTACATTTGATGGCGTTTCGATGGAGAACACGAGATTGGGCTTGGGCGGAGCGGATTGTACAGCAATCGCGGTGGGAACACTCGCGCTGCTTGCGCCGTCACTTACTGTAACACCACATTTCGCACCAGCATTCAACTTACTACAATCGACTGTGGCAAGTATGCGTGTCGGCGACACATACGTTACCCCCGAAGCCATAACAGAGGACGAACTTGAAAACGAAACCGTGGACGATGACGTAAATCCAGCACCATCAATGGCAACCGTCGCGGTACCTGACGACGGCAACTCGGACGGCTCAACCGCCATGATGGCGACGCGAGAGGAGTCTGTCTGCAGCGTCCAGTCCGTCTCCGTCGCGCTATCGATGACAAGATAAACGTCGGTCGCGCCGTCCGGAGCCAAAAACGCAATGCCCGTTCCTCCGCTCACTGCGGAACCCGACGCCGACGAAACCGACTGCGGCACAAATCCGAATCCCCACGAAACCGTTGCGCCAGAAGCAACTGATACGCGCACCATGCGATTGATGTCTCCATCCGCAAAGGCAAGTTTCACGACATGGGGGACTCCACCCTTCAGACTTCCGCCGGAAACCTCACTCGGCGACAGAGCAACGACGGAAACCTCGAAGCCGTCTCCACTTGTGAATACATTATTCGCTGTTCTGGCACCCTCGTAGATGTCGTGCTGCGCATTTGCATTGACCCTCACTCGCCATGTCCCCTCCTCGACGGCAGGGACCGTAAAGGATACCGTGCCCGCAAGAGTTCCGCCAATCGGGATATTGCCAGGGACAATGTTCTCGCCGAGAACCACAGTACGTCCTGACGGAGAGACTAGTGAAATCTCGTCGCGCCACGTTCCTGTCGCCGCCATCACGCCGCAATTCGTTATCGTGTAGGTGAGTGTAATTGTGTCACCAGGGGCAACCGTCGGCGAATGTGCCGTATCCACACGCAAGACCGCCAGATCTGCGGAAGGGCTTATGACGCGTCCATCGACCTCGTATATACCTATATCGGGACAGATGCCATCTTGATTTGGCTTACCCACATTACTCGCCGCATAGTTGTCCATGCGAGGACGGCCATAGTAGTCCGTCTCCGGTGCAACGCCGCCATCGCCTGCATCAACGCACGGCGAATTGACCTTTATGCGGAAATCTTCATTCTCCGCATCCTCAAAGAGCGGATCGCCCCAGACGTTGCCGTTTGAACCAACACGCCCACAGGACTGTAAACCAAATCCAACAGGATTCCAGAACAAGCAGTTGTATACACCAACCGATGAAGGAGGTGCGCCGTATGAACCCGAACCCAACTCACACCAACCATGCCCGCAATTGGCAAAGATACAGTTCCTGTAAACAGGATTTCCGCTCCAATGCGACCAGTAACACATTCCAACGTCATTTCCATAGAATATGCAGTTGATGTACTCGTTTTTAGAGCCACGATACGGTGCTGTAGCCCAACCGGTATCAATGAATACCGTATTCTTTACAGAAATCGTTCCACCCCAGTTCCAAATGCCGTCGTTCATGGCATGAGCCACCGTACATCCATCCATCGTCAATGCACCAGAGCCACTCGTCTGAATTATACCGCGCTCATTGCCATTGCCAGAATACATCATCTTGGCGTATGCAATATTCGCTCGACCATAAACCCATATGCCGTTCCAATTTCCACCAGCAGGTTGCGTTTTGTCCCCGTCTCCGTTCGTGTCGCCACCATGGACATCATCTTTGAGAGAAGTGAACACGATAGGTACGGCGCGAGTACCCTGCGCGTCGAGCGTGCCGTTGACGGTCAATTGGCATCCACTGTTGAACTTGATGATCGTACCGGGCTGAAGGGTGAGCGTCGCCCCGGAAGCCACCGTCACCGAGTTGGAGGCAATGTAGGTACGGTAGCCACGCAGCCGCGTGTTCGACGATATGCTGCTCGTCAGCGTCTGCGGCGGCATGTAGCGGTACTCGGTGGAATCGTCGTCGGTTATGCTGCCGGTTATTGTGTATTCACCCATTACGGAGGAGGACTCCTCTCCATCACACAGCGTGTCACCGCCCACCGTATCATCGTTTGCGTGGGTGAATATTGCACCACGAGCAATACATGCGCCACCGCCAGAAATGGTCAGTCCAGTGCCGGACATGAACTTCACCACCGCGCCCGGCTCAATGGTGAGCGAAACGCCGCTCGTCACTGTGACCGCTGTCATGACGAGATGCACCTTGTCCGCGCTCCATACTTCATTCGTCGTAAGCGTCCCCGCATGGGTTGCCACATCCTCGCCCAGCACCGTGAACTGCGCGGTGTAAATCGTATCACCCGCCGTGTGCGTAAGAGTATGCCGACCCGTTCCTTCAGGAATCCACTCGGCAACACCTTCCATTGTATTTGTAATGGTCGAAATGTCGTCAACGGTAAAAACGCATGTCTCTGCACCGCCCCAACGTGGGGAGTAGGCTATCTGTTCCGCCGCATCGGCGATGCGCGTACCTGTTTGCACATCGACCTTGCCCGCCACAGAAGTTCCACTTCCTGAAATGAACGAAGCACCATATCCTCCAAACGGAACAGAACCATCGATGTTTATCTCCTTGTCAAGCGAACAAATGTAACAGAACTCTACAGTCTGCCCAGAAGCCAAGGTCGCCACTGTGAACTGTAAGCGCATATAAACCCAATCCTGATACGAATGTTTGTTGTAATATGAACTCGTCCCTTCTTGGAACACATCAACGGAATATTCAGGAGAGGCAAGGCCAACAAGAATATATGGGTTCTCACCAGCTGTTATCATAGCCTCACGCAACTTCTCCGGATCGGATTCGGAGACTCCGGTATTGTTGGCAAAGGCATAAAGATAGGCGTTGCCTGACGAATCTTTATAAAAATAATTGTCTGTATGATAAGAACCAGTATATCGACCGCACTGCGCCTGATCAGGATCAACCTCACGGATGTATTTCACATTCCTTTTTTCGACACCAGAAGTGTTCGTCACACGAACTCTCATAAGATAACCTTTATTCTCGGCAGAGAACGTGACATTATGCTCAATCTTCAAACCTCCAGAGCAAGTATTTGCTACGGTAACATCAACAAGCCCTCCACTTGATCTATCTTCAAAGGAACTATCAGAGATGCCCGATGTGCCTATATGCATGCCAGAACAAGCAGACGAGTCATTGCTGTATAGATACCATCCTTCTATTGAAGAACCCGGGATAAAGAAATCCGTAGTCCTACTATCAAGAAGTGAAATGAAACTCAACCGTGAATATTCACGTGGATGAAATCCATTTTCGCCAGAAGTCGGCGCATTTGCATCAGAACCGAGCACTCCGTAACGCGTCATCCCCATCTCAAAGAAGGAATTGCCAAGGAAGTAATCTGTTCCAGAATTATAAACCCGCAAATCAGACACATCGCCACCAGAGGAGGCAGAACCGCCTTCCCCAACAACCGTTCCACGAATGGTCACAATTACATTTGCCCAAGAACCTACATTGTCACGCCCGGCATCCCAGACGAGCCTATAGCTCCCTGCCGTCACAGACAATCCATTTGTATGCGTCTCGTCACTCTCCAGCCAGACACTCCGCACAGAAAGAGACCTACCGGACGCCTCGTCCCGAGCACTCACGGACAACGTTATATTCGTTGTCGGATCAATATAGCCTACTGTGCAGTCGATATCCACCAACCCGTTCCACGGATAGCGCTGACGGAACGAGACATTCTTCACGACAACTACAGGAGTGAACTCCGCTCTTACTGAGACGAAGTCATTGGTGAACGATGTTGGCTTGATTTCGTTTCCTTCCGCGTCAACCCACCGACTGAACGCATAGCCGTATTCAGGCTCCATTACGACTTTCAGCCCGGGCTTGAAAGCCCCTTGCCAGAACGTAATCATGTCATCCTGGTTCGGGAACGTGACGTTCTTGAGGACTGCGCATTCCGAAAATGCGCCCGTACCTATCGCACCCACGGTCTTCTCGCCCAAAGCAATAGGTATGGAGATATCCGTCGCCTCGGACGCGACAGAGCAAACCTTTGCGCTCCCGTTCGTCAATATGTACGTCCATTCGTTTCCGTCCGGATCCGTCCATGTATCAGCGCGAAGGCTATTTGCCGCAAACATAGTCACGCCAAATATCGCCACTGTCAGAACCGCCATCGCCAATTTTTTCATTCCGTCCGTTCCTTCCTTTAAGGGCTTCCCCGTCATTCCGTCTGCGAACCAGGCCGCCAAGCCTTACTAAGCCGCAGGCACTCATTCCATAGGCAAAATCCCTTTGCGCACATATTATACCAAAAAACCGCCCAAGATTGAGCGGCTTAAATAATTTTCTGCGATATTTCAAAGATTCCTCAGCTTCAAAATTTACTGGAGGTGCGCCGATCCAATATAGGCATGCGCATCGTTGGAGCGATCGAACCAGAGATTTGCGTAAACGCTGAGGGCACGCTTGACCGTGGCCTTGCCCTCCTTCACGGAGACGATTGGCGCAAAGTCGGCCTTGATCGCGCCTTCGGAGATTCCGGTTACATCGGCATAGCCCGATGCGCTCACGGCAAGAGTGCCGAGCTTGCCCGCGATCTTCGTCGTGCCGTCGGCGTTGAGCTTCACCGTCAGCGCGGCGGCCTTCGCGTTCTCGGCGTAGGAAAGCTCCCAGCCATCGTCGACGTTCCCTTCAGCGTTGAAGAACCAAGTCTTGCCGAATGCGTTCTTGCGCGCGACGACATCCAGCGCGCCCGCGCCTGCCGCGGCGAACCCTCCCGTCAGCTGGTCTTCGTCCCAGCCGCGGAACGTGTTGAGCGCAAGCGCAAGCTTGTCGCCCTTCTTGGTCGCAAGCTCGACCTTGTAGATGCCGCCGTTCGTCACCACACCCCAGCTTGTGCCGTTGAAGGTGTATGTCCCCGATGCAGACGTCACCTTCGCGGTAAGCTTGCCCACGTCCGTCGCTGTCAGCTGGAACGTGCCGACGTTGTCGTCACCCGCCGTGACTACGAAGCCGTTGAACGTCCCGACGACGGCGTCAGGCAGCGCGGCGACGGTAAAGTCGACGTTCTGCACGACCTTCGCACCGCCTGTCGTGGTCAACGTAATCACGGCGGTGTAGTTGCCAGCCTTAGTGGGCGCACCCGTGATTAGGCGCGACTTGGCGTCATACTTCATCCCGGCGGGAAGCTTCGTCACGGTCAGGGACTTCACGCCCGTCTCCGTGTCGATTTCAAGTGGGATTCCGCCCGCGTTCCCTGCGACACCCGCGACGAACGTCCCCGACGAAAGCCCCTCGCATCCGACGGAAACCTCTTCCGCGCGAATGGTGAATGTCACCGTCTCGTCCGGTTCGAATTTCTTCGTGAACGTCGCCTCGTACTCGCCAGCCGCCTTCGGCGTGCCTGTCACATAGCCGGTCGTCGCATTGTAGGAAAGCCCGGCGGGCAGCCCTGTCGCCTTGTAGCCCGTCAGTCCAACATAGACATCCACCTTCTCCCCTGCAATGAACGGACCGTAATCGTTGCCTTCGTCGATCGGCTCTCCGTTTCTCTGGAAGCAGGCATATATCACCCGCTCGGAGTCTGCGGCCACGACGTCGACAGTCCGCGCAGCCTCGGTCTCGCCGTCGGACCACTGCACGAAGTCGTAGCCCTGCGCTGGCGTTGCCGAAAGCGCCGCGGATTCGCCATCGAAGTAGCTTCCCGTCCCCGTCACCGTGCCGGCGCCTACGATTGACGGAAGCGCCGTCACCTTGTACTTCGGCTTCCATGCTGCGGAGATGAATATCTGCTCTTCGTCCTCCATCTCGCCGCACATCTCGTCCGTCACGGCGAACGAGAGGGTCGGAGAGGTCTTCTGCGCCTCGTCGAGAGTCAGATTGCCGAACCGGACTTCCCAATGGTCAAACTCCTCGCCGTCCCCGGCGATCGCCCTCAATGTCGCCGTCTCGCCGCTCTTGTACACTCCGCTGCCCGTAACACGTCCACGAACAAGATTGATTCCCCTTTTCCTGTCACCGCCAAAGTCAAGATCAAAATATCCGACCTCAATTGCAACGCTCATTTTGCCGTCCGGAAAGAAATACATGCGATTGAACTCCGTCTCGACCTGATACTTGCTCGTGTGCGTGAATGTCAAAGTAGTAGCCGCAGAAACCTTTATGCGGCGGATAGCCTCAGCATATGACATCTTCCAGAAATTTTCATTGCTGAATCAGGAATCGTCATCGTCTCAGGCGTTAGAGCGATATTGCACGATATCGGAAACGATGTTCTTTCCGGTAGCGGACATGCTTTCCTTTGCTGTGGGAGAGTCGTCTTTCTCCTCGCCTGCGATAACAAGCGTTCCTGCAGAGGGCAATGCGACAGTAAATCCAAAGCGCTTGCCGGATTCCACTTGCTTTTCATTGTAGAAATTATACTCTGAAACATAGACGCCATTGTTAATAGCGAAGCCATGCCAAGTCCACGGGGCAAACTGGTCCACTCCCGTCACATTGATGCCCCTTATGTGCTCGGCAATTGGCGGATTTAGCGCGTATTCGCTCGGGCGTACGTAAACAGCACCGGAAATTTCGCTTGTGCCAAGAATCCCGACCTTGAATGTAGAAAGTCCAGACCATATGCTGGACGGCTTTCCCCTGACGACAATCCACCTGCGCCCCTCTACCGGCTTCTTGTCTGGCCACACTTCCTTGGAGAATTCCCAGCAGGCATTGGAACTCTCATATTCCCATTCGTCATCGCCATCGTCGTCTTTCCATCTGGACGGACTTACGCCAGACGGGGTAAAAGTCGAGAACATCTGCTGTTCGGTCCAGATCTGCGCAGAATCCAGACACTCTTTGGGCGTATTGCAGTAAATGATCCTTGGCTTTATGGTGCCAGTGCCGACGACTGGAACAAAGGCATATTCAGAACCATAAAGGCCAATGGCGTTCCTGTCCCAAAGCTCAATGTCAGTATAAAACGAAGGCTTCCACATCATTCCCGTGTAGACGCGCCCGATCTTGAAGTCAGACTGAACGGCGCACTCGACTGGAATGTCCTCCGCCCATGCGCTGCTCGCAGCCAATGTAATCGCCGCGCATGCAGTCAGGTTTCTTATGGCGTTAGCTTTCAGTTGCTTTCCTCGTTGTTTCAAAGCGATCTTTCATTGCGCCTGTTCGCAGAACTATTCGTAGACGGAGAGGATTTCCTGCGCGTCAGCGGCCATGGGGTGCGACTTGAGCTTGGCGATCGCCTTGAAAATTGGTAGCTTGATGGACTCATCCCTGTTGCAGATGTCGTGAAACACGGACGAAAGAACATCTTCGGGCTCGTTTGCGTCAAGCAATATCGCCACAAGGCATTCTACCGACGAGTCGAGCAGGAGGATGTTCGCGCGTGCGATCTGCTGAAGCTTGTCGTCCGCATCAAGCGCGTCAAATGCGGCCTTGAACTCGGCGACGTCACCCATTGAAGGATTCTTTTCGACGTCTTGAAGCGCCTCGCACCTCTCGATCGCCTTGTCCCACCTGGCCTCCGCCGCCGCCTTTCGTTTCTCTTCCTCCGTCAACTGCTCATCAGCCTCGTCGGGCGGCGCTTCCCCCTGTTCCAGGGCTACGGCGGCAGGGCGCGGCGAACGGCTGGCGGGGCCCTCCTCTATGAGCTTCCGCCTTCTGACGGCACCGCCTGGGTCCTCCGGCCTGAATGCGTCGCCCGCCGAGCGGGGCGACGCCGCCCCGTTGCCCTCGACCGAATCGGTGAGGGCAAAAAATAGTAGCAACGCCAGGCAGCCGCAGAGCGCGGCGCCAACAATCGCAACTGCGGCCTTTGTGCATTTCATGTCAACAACCTGCCTTTCTCAAGCATGTTCGGTTTGCGCATCAGGGGTCGATGTCTATGTCAGGGACGTTGAAGAATCCCTCTTCGACCACGAAGTTTCCATCCGCGTCCACCTCCACTGCGAGGTAGAGCAGGTCATTGGTCTTGTTCCACGCGAGCGCATAAATTACGCCGTCCGTCGTCAGGGGCGTCGCGATGGCAAGGCCGGTCTGGGCCTTCCCCTTCGCGTCGACATACTTGAACGTCGGCGTGACGCCGCCGTTTGCGCCGATGGACAGGGTCAGGACGCCGTCGCCAAGCGCCGCGCAAGCTTCGCCGTCGATGACGAGTCTCCTTCCGTTGAGGTTGAGGAGCCCGGAGACGGCCGGCTTGCGGCTGTAGAGCTCCTGGACCGCGTACGCGTCTTCCTCCCATCCGCCGCCACCTGCGAGGACGTCGAAATGCCCTTTCGCGACGCCATAAAGGACGCCCGGATCGCCGTCGTGGCTTCTGGGCACGATCTCAATCTGCATGTCCACGGTGGCATCATGGTACTCGTAGACGACGCGCGAGACATTCCCGCTCTCGTCGTGCTCGACCTCGGTCGGAACGACATTCTTGAAGAGCGTCTCGGACATGACCTTGGCCTTGTCGCGGTATATGTACCTGACCCCGATTGTGGCCTTGCCGTCCTTGGCCGTCGTCATGGCCGCGAGAGGGCTGTCAAACGCTCCGACGTCGGCAGTCGAGGCAACGGAGAACCCGTTGAACGTCCCCACCGCCCACGCGGGAAGCGGGTCGACCGTGAGCTTCAGGAGGTAGACGACAGAAGACTTGCCAGCCGTCGTCACCGTTATCTTGACCTCGCTCGGCTTCGGCAGGCCCGTCTTCTTGTCCATGGCCGATGCCGCCGTCGGCGCGCCGTAGATCGTGTTCGCGGGAACGGTCACCGCCTTGGTCTTCGCGTCGACGATGTCCTTGGCCGTGAACTTGAGCCCCGCGGGAAGCCCCGCGACTGT
>OCTW011419028.1_pt1 | contig 12767 bp, 14 predicted proteins | sample 1539671 | NCBI WGS metagenome assembly OCTW01 (sample SAMN02144230, study PRJEB22623) | gut metagenome | biome: sheep rumen | host: Ovis aries | place: New Zealand | reverse complement strand
ATTGGATTAGAACAGAGGCATGTCCTCTTGCTTGTCTGTGTTGTCAGGCTCAGAAACAGTACGCTCTTTCTCGCAGATAGCGGCCTTCACATTCAAGAACATAACCTTAGTCATCGGCTCTGAATAAATCTTCTTCATAATGGTTAAAATTTAAATGTATTAATACAGTTAATTATAATTGTGTTATGAAACACGCAGCAAAGATATGTATTTTTCTGTACAAAGCAACTCTTTGGGTCATTCAATTAACATCTATTAGCCAAACAAGCGCAATATTTAACATTAATTTACTTTAGTTTATTCCAAATCCACAAGACGATGACTGCGCCCAGCACAGAAGTGCCAAAATTACTAAAGGGACCACCCCATGTGATGTTGAGTAGATTAAGTACCCAACCTCCAACAACACTACCCAGGATACCTAGGAAAAAATCCATACAGCATCCTTTTCCTTCTCCGTCGGTAATTCTACTGGCGATATAACCCGCCAAAATACCTACCAAGATATAACCAAATGTGAGTTCCATATCAAATCTATTTAGTGAGTAATTGCCAAATCTATTTCGGATAGCCGGTGACCTCATTTTCAGCGGCCCTATCGAGAGAGTTCTCTTCCTCCAGCATGGTGTATGATGCCGCATGATCGTTGAGGAAGATCGAGTTTAGCGTATATTCCAATGATGTCAGCGTGGCGAGTCGTTGTTTGGGTCTAAGCTGGCACTCCCAGATAGTGATGCAATGCCATCCCAATGCAGCAAGAGCAATAAGGTCGCGCTTGTCACGTGCGCGGTTGCGATCGATTTTCTGCTGCCAAAAGTCAGTATTGGTCTTTGGCATGCGGAAGGCGGCACACCCCTCATGCCCATGCCAGAAACACCCATTGACGAAGATACACGTGCGGTATTTTCTCATCACGATATCAGGATGCCCCGGGAGGCGTTTATGGAAAAGCCGATACCTGAATCCTCGTGAGAAGAGGAATCGGCGGACCAGCATCTCAGGCTTGGTGTTTTTCGACCTGATGGCCGCCATATTGTTATGACGCTGAATTTTATCGAGCGTATCCATTGTACGAGAAGATCAAATGCCCAAACCTCCAGAGAAAGACACGTCAACCGCCTTGCTTTGCAGGATCCTCGACCCGGGTGGTACACTATGCGTAAGCCAGATATTACCACCCACCACGGTATCATGCCCGATGGTTATTCTCCCCAGAATCGTGGAGTTGGCATAGATTGTCACACGGTCGCCAATGATGGGATGGCGGGGCACATTGACGGGTCTTCCACTGTCGTCGACCTGGAAATTCTTCGCCCCCAGGGTCACGCCCTGATAGATGGTCACATGATTGCCTATAATACAAGTTTCTCCGATGACGACTCCTGTACCATGGTCGATGGAGAAGAACTCCCCGATCTGAGCACCCGGATGGATATCAATACCAGTAGCTGAATGAGCCCTCTCGGTAAGGATTCTCGGCAGGACCGGCACTTTCATGACATGCAGTTGATGAGCCACTCGATAATGCAGCATCGCCTGCACCACAGGATAGCAAAAAATCACCTCGCTGTAATTGCGCACAGCAGGATCGTTGTCGTATATGGCCCTTACATCAGTGAAAAGCAAACGTTTGATTTCTGGAAGCGTATCGATGAACTGGAGCATCATTGACTCAGCCTCTTGTTCCACTTTTTCATCACATCCTCTTTCAAACTGTAATGCGAGGGCTATTTGTTCCCGGAGTAAGATACTCAGTCGTTCGACATTCACTCCGATATGATATTCCCGGAAAGAGGCGTCGTCTAACTTATCGTCGAAATAGGCAGGAAACACGATGTCGCGCACCAGCTCTACGATAGTGCGAAGTGCTTGCACAGAAGGCAATGTTCGTCCTGAACACGCCGCAACGATGCCTTCTTCTACTGAAGTATCAGAGAGCAATGCAATATTTTTCTTGAAGACCTTTTCTTTCATGCTTACCTACGTTTTTTATTCTTGGTTTTCTTTTTGACCGGCTGAGGATTTGGTGCTTTTCTTACAGCAGCCGCCACAGCTTCCGCAATTTGCGACACTCCCTTTGCGTTAGGATGTATTCCATCACCCTGCACAGACTTCGGGTCATTGATCACCTGATACAGATCGAGGGTTTCCAACCGGTTTTGTTGAGCCACCTTGTTAATATAGGGAATGATTTCCTGGGTGATCACGCTGTCATTGATGGTCCAACTATCTTTGAAAGCCTTGATGGGATATGCCAGGATGATGCGGGGATGTGAAGGAAGGGCAGAAAGTTTGTCGACCATCTGCTGGTAATCGTTCAGGAATTGGTCTTTGTGCTTCCAATTCTCCGTTTTGCTGTCATTTGTACCCAGTTTGATAACCACCACATTAGGATTGAAGGCCAAAGCATCTCGCCATGCCAGTTCCTGCATATAAGGATGATCACCTTCATTGAGAAGCGTACGAGCACTGACGCCGAAATTGCGCACCTCATACCCCTTTCCCAACAGTTTCTGAAGCTGAGCCGGATAGCCTTTCTCGTCAGACATGTCGATACCATGACCATCGGTGATACTGTTACCGATACACGCTACTCGCGTTGCATTTACGTCTGGGCTCTTCAACTGGGAGAGCCATTCCGTGAGATCGTTAAGCATCTGATCATGATGGGGGAAAGTCGTTCTCAAACCGAAACCATGTCCACCATGTGGATAGACGTGCAGAGCACATTCATTGCCCGCTCTTCTCATAGCAGTGTAATAAGCGACCCCGTTGGTGACGGGCGGGACACCAGAATCATCATTGGCCAGAAGGATGATAGACTTAGGAGTGAGATGCGGTCTAACTTGGCGATCATTGCTATAAAGCCTGATTGACTGTTCGTCATCTCTTGCCTCGCCCAAGAAATTGCGGCACGATCCTTCATGCTGGCCATTTTTACCCATCGTGATGACAGGATAGAAGAGGATGGAGAAATCGGGCCTGACATCCCATTCCGCATGAGTGGCCACAGTAGAAGCGAGGTGTCCGCCGGCGGAAAAGCCCATGATTCCCACATCATGGGGATTGACATGCCAGGACTGTGCACTGTCACGAATCATCCGTATAGCACCTTCAGCATCCGACACAGGGATGCGTGGATTACCTTTCGGCATACGGTATTGCAGCACCACCCAGGCAATGCCTTTGCTGCAGAAGAACTCGGCCCAATCGGTGCCTTCATTCTGCATGGAAAGATGGGAATATCCTCCACCTGGACAATCCAAGACAGCCCTTCCTGTCGCTTTCGCTGCGTCGGGAAGAAAGACATGCAAGCGAGTTGTATCACTCACATGCGGGATTTCGATCACAAAATGCCGGTTCACAGACTGTGCCTGTGAAACGAATGGCATCATCAGCGCCAAGATCAATCCTAAAACATTTTTTCTCATATCATCATGGTTTCAATCTATTACTTTCATCCTGGCAAATTTCGCCAAAAGCTGTTTCACACCGGCGTTGCGAAACTCCACGGTCACTTTCATGTTCTCGCCCTGGTCATCTATATTCAGCACCCGTCCGATGCCGAAACGCTGATGTTCAATGGTGCATCCGATACGCAACCCATCGGGCACAGGATTGCCGCTTGGACGAGTAGAGGGAGACAGAGCCGATCTGGATGGGACAACAGGACGTAACCGCCCCCCATGTTGCTGTTGGAGTTTCTTAAACGCTTCGGAAAAAGGATCAACAGGTTTTTCTGGTTGTCGTGGAGGTACCATCCGTGGTTTGGGATCAGCCTTGAACTGTGATGCCACGGGGTTGGAATTTTGCATCCATTGCCGAGACGTGGATCGTGCCTCTCGCCATCCACCACGGCTCTCGCTGATACCGCTGCCTCCTTCCACTTTCATATAGTTCAGGTCGATGTCATTGAGGAAGCGGCTTTTGGTATTAAACTCCATACGCCCATACCTCATACGGTTTTGCGCACTGGTGAGAAAGCAGTGCTGCTCGGCACGAGTGATGGCCACATAAAGTAATCGGCGCTCCTCTTCGAGTTCTCTCAGCGTGTTGGTCGAAAGCGGACTTGGGAAAATATTCTCCTCCAATCCGACTATGAAGACCGTGGGGAATTCCAAACCTTTGGCACTGTGCACAGTCATCAATGCCACCCTACCCTCGGAATCATCCTCATCACCGCCATCCAAGTCGGTCAGCAGCGATACCTCCTGCAAGTAATCCGTCATGAAAACTTCGTTGCCCTGTCCTTGTTCGCGCCTCAGATCCACGAAGTCCTTCATGCCACTGAGCAGTTCCTCCAGATTCTCTTTTCTGGCCAAGCCATCCGTTGAAGTGTCGGAGGTGATTTCCCGTGCGACACCCGACAGTTCAATGATATCTTTTCCGAGCGTAAAGATGTCATCCGTCACGATACGGTCGATAAACTGTGCAATCAAAGTTCTGAAGCCCTGTACTTTCTCTGCAGCACTCTTTGAGAGTTTCACTCCATTACCCTCCAAATCACAGATGACCTGCCATAGGCTCACCCCATGCTGCAACGCCGCATCGGCGATTTTGCTTAATGTCACATTACCAATACCTCTGGTCGGGTAGTTGATGATTCTTCGCAGGGCCTCCTCGTCGTCTGGATTTGCCACCAACCGGAAATAGGCAATCACATCCTTTATCTCTTTTCTCTGATAGAAACTCAGCCCTCCATAGATGCGGTAAGGGATTCCTTCTTTGCGGAATTGTTCCTCAAAAGCCCTGTTTTGCGCATTAGTACGATAGAGAACTGCGAAATCGCCATAGGTACAATGTTCCTGCCGGCGAAGCTTCTGGATGATTTTACTCACCACGACCACTTCTTCCTTATCACTGTAAAGCGGATAGTATATCAGTGACTCGCCTTCATCATTACTGCTATAGACATCTTTTTGTATCTGCCTTTGGTTGTGGCTGATCAGGCTATTGGCCGCCTTCACGATTTTCTGCGTCGACCGGTAATTGCGCTCCAACTTAAACAGCTGCGTATGATCATAAAGGCCTTGGAAATCAAGAATATTGTCGATATTCGCCCCTCTGAAGGCGTAGATGCTCTGCGCATCGTCACCGACCACGCAGACATGCTGATGATTTTTGGTGAGCAGGTAGACGATTTGCTGTTGCGCATGATTCGTATCCTGGTACTCATCGACCAGCACATATTGAAAACGCGACTCATACTTCTCCCTCACTTCCTGGTGCGAATGGAAAAGCAAATAGGTATTGAGCAGCAAATCATCAAAATCCATTGCGTTCGCCTGCCTGCACCTCTGGGCGTAAACCGTATAGATTTGATGGAGTTGTGGTACATTGACTGATCGGTCTCGACTGAGCGCATTGCTGTCTGCGGCATACATCTCAGCTGTGATGAGGTGGTTCTTGGCCAGTGAAATGGTATTGTGCACAGCTGCTGGCTTGTATTTATCATCATCAAGTCCTAATTCCTTGATGATGTTTTTGATCAACGTGCGGGAGTCGGCCTCATCATAGATGGTATAATTGGAACGATAACCGATATGCGCTGCTTCCACCCTCAGGATTTTAGCAAACACGCTATGGAAAGTGCCCATGTTGAGATAAGCCGCTTTCTCCCCTCCGACGAGTCGGGCGATACGCTGCTTCATCTCCTGAGCTGCCTTGTTGGTGAAGGTGAGTGCCAGGATATTCCAAGGTTTGTAATTCTCCACATCGATGAGGTAAGCCACCTTGTAAGTCAGGACCCTGGTTTTCCCCGAACCTGCCCCGGCTATGACCAAGGAGGCGCCGTCACTATATTCAACGGCCATTCTCTGGCTTTCGTTCAGTTGCTGGAGTATTTGGTCACGATCCATCGGAATGTCTGTTATTTCTTATTTTTTATGGTATATTCCCCCCGAAGAAGTGCTTGGGTCATAATCCTCGCCCTCCTTCGGGAACGAGGGCATGAAAATCATTTGATGCTGGATCTGCCGCTGTCTCTTGAGCATATATGCACTTGGTGAGCGGGAACTGTATTTCAAAGGATTGGGAAGCGTGGCAGCAATCAGGGCGCACTCCGCTCTTGACAGCTGGGAGGCTTCTTTATGGAAATGATGCTGAGCCACAGCCTCCGCCCCATAGATACCTGGTCCCATTTCTATGGAGTTGACATAAACCTCCATGATGCGATGCTTGCTCCAGAACAGTTCTATCAACACCGTGAAATAGGCCTCGAGGCCTTTTCTCAGCCACGTCCTGTCCTGCCAGAGAAATACATTCTTGGCAGTTTGCTGAGAGATGGAGCTCCCACCCATTTTCCGGGCATGCGTCTGGTTATGTTTTGCAGCTTTCTTGATGGCTTCGGTATCAAATCCATGATGAAGCAGGAACAATTGGTCCTCACTCGCCATGACGGCCACTGGCAGATGCTTGGATATCTGATCCAATGGCCTCCATGAATGGTGGCATTCCAAACTTTTTCCTTGCGAGAGCTGATCGACACTCCTGATAATCATCAATGGGGTGACGTATACTGGAATGAAACGGTAAGCCACCACAGCAAGAATCGTGGAAGAGAAAAACAATATGATAATCCATTTCAGGATACCAGTCAGCCATTTAAACATACGACGTGGGTAGAAAAGAGCAGTAAGACGACATCAGATAATGGTAAAAAGGGCGGATGAATCATCCGCCCCTACATATATTCGCATGAGCTTGAATCTTATTGGAGAGTTCCAGCGTTTGCAGCGTCAATCATAGCCTGGCTGGCATACATATAGACTTCTACACGACGGTTCTGAGCACGTCCTGCAGCAGTGCTGTTGTCGGCGATGGGCTGGTGTGAGCCGAAACCAGAGACATTCTGGAACTGGCTTGAAGGAACGCCACAATTGACAAGATATTTAGCCACAGCCTGTGCACGGTTCTCTGAGAGAGGATCGTTCACACGGTCAGAGCCGGTGTTGTCGGTGTGGCCCTGGATGTCGATGTAGAGATCAGGCTCAGACTTCAGCATGTTGGCAAACTTGGTAAGAGCAGTCTTGGTGTTGTTTTTGAGGACGTATTTGCCCGTATCGAAGAGGATACCACCATCGAAAGCGACTTTCACAGCGGTAAGGCCGTTCTGGTCGGTAATCTCAGACACCTGTGCATTCTCCACAGCGGCGGCCTTGGCCTTCACCTTGTCCATGTGCTTGCCAATGAGCGTACCTGCAGTGGCACCCACAGCTGTACCGACGGCAGCACCGATGACTGTGCTCTTCGTATTATGGCCAATGAGCTGTCCGATGAGTCCGCCGAGAGCGGCACCACCACCAGCACCGAGCAAACCACCTGTACCAGCGTTAGTGCTGCATCCTACAACCATCAATGCACACATAATGTATGCAATAAAATTTGTCTTTCTCATAATCTTACTTTTTATTATTGGTTTTAAAAATTAAAAAACAATTCGCTATATGCCTTGTAAAAAAAATGACATTCTTTTTGCAAAGATACGACAAATCTATTTTGATGCAAAAGAAAACGGTCTTATTTTTAAGAAAAAAACTAATTTTAACCCGTTTAAAACCAATTTTTAACAAAAAAAACAGATGCGAGGATTCTACAGATAAAAAAGGAAAGGCAAAGGCGTCCTTTTCCAATTATTTTAGGTACTTTTGCATCTTGAAAATAAACAATCAATCAAAGATGGCAAAAGAACTGAAAGAACTCACCAAGAGAGCTGACAATTACAGTCAGTGGTATAACGACTTAGTAGTAAAGGCTGACCTTGCCGAACAATCCGCTGTGCGTGGCTGCATGGTCATCAAGCCCTATGGCTACGCCATTTGGGAGAAGATGCAGCACCAACTGGACCTGATGTTCAAGGAGACTGGGGTGCAGAACGCTTATTTCCCCTTGTTGATCCCGAAATCCTTCCTCTCGCGTGAGGCAGAGCATGTGGAGGGCTTCGCCAAGGAGTGCGCTGTGGTGACTCACTACCGTCTTCGTGCGAAAGAAGACAAGAGCGGTGTGGAGGTGGACCCGGGTGCCCGTCTGGAAGAAGAACTGATCATCCGTCCTACCTCCGAGACCATCATTTGGAATACGTACAAGAACTGGATCCACTCTTGGCGTGATCTTCCACTGATGTGCAATCAGTGGTGCAATGTGATGCGTTGGGAAATGCGTACCCGCCCGTTCCTGCGCACTTCTGAGTTTTTGTGGCAGGAGGGGCACACCGCCCATGCCACCCGTGAGGAAGCTGAGGAGGAAGCTCGCAGAATGCTGAAAGTTTACGCCGACTTCGCCGAGAAATGGATGGCAGTGCCTGTCGTTCAAGGCGTGAAGAGCGAGACGGAGCGCTTCGCAGGAGCTCTCGACACCTACACCATAGAAGCCATGATGCAAGACGGAAAGGCTTTGCAGAGCGGCACCTCACATTTCCTCGGCCAGAATTTCGCCAAGGCCTTCGATGTCACGTTCCTCAACAAAGAAAACAAGCCCGAACTCGTCTGGGCCACCTCTTGGGGTGTCTCTACTCGTCTGATTGGTGCATTGATCATGACCCACTCCGACGACAATGGTCTGGTTCTTCCACCGCTGCTCGCTCCAATCCAAGTCGTGATCGTGCCCATCACCAAAGGCAAGGAACAGTTGGATGCCATCACCGCCCGATTGCAGCCCGTCATCGATGCTCTTCGGGCAGCAGGTATCAGCGTGAAATACGATGATGCAGAGAACAAGCGTCCTGGATTCAAGTTCGCCGACTATGAACTGAAAGGCGTCCCCGTACGCCTGGTCATGGGAGGCCGTGACTTGGAGAACGGCACCATTGAGGTCATGCGCCGCGACACATTGGAGAAAGAGACCCGTCAAGTGGACGGTATCGTGGAATACGTGGAGCAACTTCTCCGCGACATCCAAGCCAACATGTTTGAGAAAGCCCGCAAATGGCGTGACGATCGTATCTATGCCTGCGACAACTATGAGGAGTTCAAAGAGCGCGTGAAAGACGGAGGATTCTTCCTCTGTCCTTGGGATGGCACTGCTGAGACCGAAGCAAAAATCAAGGAGGAGACACAGGCTACGATCCGCTGCGTGCCCTTCGGCGTGGAGCAGACTCCAGGCATCGACATGGTGAGCGGAAAGCCCTCCGTTGCCCGTGTAATCATTGCAAGAAGCTATTGACACTGAATGCGTTAGACAGGTGACGAATCCCTGATATTCAAGCGTCCGGAGAAGATATTTCTTTCTCCGGACGTTTTTTTAGAAGCCGATCCTTTGTCGGGGTGGAGTCTGCTGGAGCATTTGCTGGCGAACTTTCTCGTAATGTCTCAGCTGTTCTGGGGTTACGGAAGGCACCGTCTGGCTGATGACCTCCTTGATCAGGTCAAAAGGAATCGGGCGGGTGACCATTTCCTTCACACAATAATTGAAATTTCTCCGAGCCGCCTCTTTGACGATATAGGTGATATCGGAGGAGGAGAAATTCTTGGTGAGCCGTGACAGCTCATCGTAATCGAGATTCTTCTCATGCATCCGCGTTGATAGTTCGAGTTCGAAAATCTGTTTCCGGGTGATATCGTCAGGCAAGCCCATATAGATGATATTGTCTACCCTACCCTTCCGCAGAATTGCCGGGTCCACTCTCTCGGGATAATTGGTCATCATCAGCACATAAATCCCCCGGTCAGCAGCGTTATTGAGCTGCGTGAGCAACTCATTGACTTCCCCACTCTGATGATGGATATAGTCTGTAGCTCTATTGGGAGCGATAGCATCAAACTCATCAAAGGCGATCAACACAGGAGCCTCTTTCTCCAGTTTCTGGAAGAGATCTGCCATGATCTGCTGGGTTCCATGCAAGAAACTGCTGGCCAGCGAAGAAGGTGTGACCATCGTGAACTTGATATCCAATTCCTCGGCCAGACGTTCTGCAAAGAAAGACTTGCCATTGCCCGGAGGACCAAACAACAGGATAGAGTTGGGCGGTTGGATACCCATTTTACGAGCCAACTCCTGATGTTGGAAAATCGACACGAAATTACACCTGAGATTGTCCTTCAGTTCCTCGCATCCTGCGATGGCCGAGAATCCCTTGCCCTTTCTTTTGTCGATGACGCCATCGAAGCGAAGGGTGTCATCCCGCCTTCTGGAGGATGAGGATGGCGAGCCTTTTTCCGCTTCATCTGTCGATGACTTGATCGCCTCTGCCCACTTTCCAAGGTCTTTTCTCATCATTACCAACGACGGATACCTTTCACTCCTTCTCTTGCAGCAAGCCCTGTGGATGACCTGCCACAACCCGGAATTTGCAGAAGAACTCTCGGAGAGATCTGAGACCTCTGCAAGTTTCTTCATGATTCTCCCGATCGCATAGATATCAGAGATCTCGGAATAGATACCCCAGACCGATTCAGGAGCACAGTATGTCAACTCCAATTCTTGGCTATCAAAACAAGGTCGCCCATTATAGGGTTTCCCCACATGTGTGAGTCCACACACCTGAACAGTATAATTCTCCTCATCGTCTGACGACAGGAAGACATTCTCTGGATGCAAGTTATAGTGTCCTCCTCCGTTCTGGAAAAATGAGATTTCACGTGCCGCTTTGGTGAGCTGGATGCCGATTCGAATAATCGCCTCACAGGTGAACGTCTTCTCATCTCGGATCAGCGTATCCAAGCGTTCGCCTGTAATCATTTGCAGGCAGTTCCATGCCAACAACTTACCATCATCGAGTGTGAGTTCGCCGTTGCCCATACTCTTGGGGAAAGCATCACCACGCAAGTGGCCGTACGTCTCCAGTTCGGTCACACAACCATCATCGACACCTACTTTCTTCCTCCAAGCCTCCACATCATACACGATAAGCGCATAATTGGTACCATCGGGATTCTGATCGTCGGCCACCTGATACACCTCTCGGAAGTCATATCGACGACTGTCGATCCTGTCACCTACTCTATAGGTTCCTATAGTCGAGTTTGTTTTCAAAAAGTTCATACCCCATTATTTTTCCGTAGAATTGTTCTTCATGTAATCATAAAATGCCTTGACGGCATTCTCCATCAGATCAAAATATTTCTCCAACTTATCCACATCATAATTGACATTCACAATATCTTCGATATTAACCCAAATTGAGTCATCAACCACAGTGAGTTTGACGATGGCCTTCATTTGGTTGATCTCATTCGCTGCGCTGAGTGCCTGGAGATGGTTTTCAGGGGTGACATCAAAAAAGAGCATAACCAACTGCAGCAGGTCCTCATTGCTGTTATTGATCATGACATAATTGACAAGTTGGTATTTAAACAACACATTGTCATCCTGAATGGAATACCTGAGGCCTCTATCCTCAAGAAATTTGACAATCACGTCTTTTGCTTTCATCACTTTGAGTTTTAATAAGTTATAAGTCCACTTTATCCTTCATCTGCATCAGAAGAATCATCGTCGTCGGTATCATCGTCGATGCCAAGGTCATCGTCGACGTCAAAGTCAAGGTCATCGTCGTCGTCACCCTCCTCATCTTCACCACTATAGTTATCCAGAGCATCCTTGAACCATGTGTATCCCGCATGCAGTGAGCGTATAATATGTTCGATGAGTTCCTCTGACGGTTCGGCATCATCATCCACATAATGCTCATAATAAAGCCACACGTCGTCTTCGCTGATTCCGGCTTTCACGTATTTCAGGACATACCCGAGCCGTTCGATGACATGATACGCCATGGTCCTGTTCTCCTTACTCACCGAGAAGACCTGCGGAATCGCAATTCTGATAAAATTCTCATCATCATTATTATTCATCAACAGATAATTCACCTGGCGGAACTTGAAGAAAAAATCTGTGCCATCGCCATCAAGGTCATGTGCACAGAAACCAAGGTTACGCAACAATTCTACAATTTTCGCATTCTGTGTCATAATCGCTATCTCTCTTTGAAGTTAAAATATAATAGTAAGAAACTCTCATAAGGAGATAGAGATAAAAAAAGCAGTTTCTATCAATCAAGAGACAGAAACTGCAAAAAAAATCCGGATCAACGTCCGGATTCTATGATTAGTTGAGATAACTCATCACTTTCTCGAAATAGCGCTGGGTGCGGCTCACCTTATAATTGATACCACCCTGCCACATTCTGATGGCGCGCTCCACATTGTTTTTGGGATTGTAATACGACTGGATGATGACAAACATCTCCTTCGATTTCTGCTTGTTGAAACGGTCGCCAAGCGAATAGCGCTTGCTGATGTTTCTTCTTTTCAGAATGTTGTTCACTTCAGACACCAACACAGGTGAAATCTGCAGTGGTCCGCAATAGATGCCATTGCGTGCATTGACATTTCCCCTGCTCTCGACCATCATAATAGCATCGACCACAGAACTCCAATCGTATTCAGAGTTTTGCGCAAAGGAACGATTTGTCATAGTAAGAAATGCCATAACGACGAATACATACTTCAATGCTGTCTTCATTATTATTCATTTTATGGAGTCATGAAATTATCACTAATCATTTTAAAGCTTCAGCAAGAAGTGCCGAGCATAGACTCCTGTTATACATTGAACGCTCCAAAAAACTAAAAAGGAAAGCGTTCACTAATTAACTCGGTGCAAAATTACGAAAAAAACACCAAAAACAATCATTTAATAGGAACTATTGAACAATTTTAAGATTTAGTAAGATTTGAAGACAACAAAAATTCCGGGGCTGTCATCCGTTGAGGAGACAGCCCCGGAGGCTTTATGAAAGGAGGCGGCGACCTACTCTCCCGCATTGCATT
>OCTW011555767.1_pt1 | contig 12773 bp, 10 predicted proteins | sample 1539671 | NCBI WGS metagenome assembly OCTW01 (sample SAMN02144230, study PRJEB22623) | gut metagenome | biome: sheep rumen | host: Ovis aries | place: New Zealand | reverse complement strand
CCGAACAAATGCAAATCCACCCGAATGGCTATGCTTACTTAGGTGCTGAGTAATTACTTTATTTTGCCCAAAACTTAATAATTCTAAAACCTAGGAGCCATCACGTTAAATCGAAGATTTAAGGCCAAAACTTTTTCTGTTTTTACGCTTTTTTTTGTAACTTTGCAAACTATAAATCCGAAGGCTAAAATGTCAGAAATACAAAACCCAGAAAGCAACTATTCTGCGAAAAACATTCAGGTGCTCGAAGGCCTTGAGGCCGTGAGGAAGCGCCCTGCCATGTATATTGGCGACATCAGTGAGAAAGGACTTCACCACTTGGTGAACGAGACTGTGGACAACTCCATCGACGAGGCGATGGCCGGTTATTGCACCCACATCGAGGTGACCATCAATGAGGACAACTCCATCACGGTGCAGGACAACGGCCGTGGCATTCCTGTCGACGAGCACAAGAAGCTTCACAAATCAGCCCTTGAGGTGGTGATGACCGTGCTCCACGCCGGCGGTAAGTTCGACAAAGGCTCCTACAAGGTGAGTGGCGGTCTCCACGGTGTCGGTGTGAGCTGCGTCAATGCTCTCTCCTCGCACATGATGTCGCAAGTCTTCCGCGACGGGAAGATCTATCAGCAAGAATACGAGAAGGGAAAGCCCCTCTATCCCGTGCGCGTTGTCGGCGAGACCGACAAGCAAGGCACCCGGCAGCAGTTCTGGCCCGACAAGACCATCTTCACCACTACGGTCTATCAATACGACATCATCGCCCGCCGCATGCGTGAGTTGGCTTACCTCAACGCAGGCATCACTATCATCCTCACCGACCTCCGTCCCGACGAGAACGGCAACACCCGTCAAGAGCAGTTCCATGCCAAAGAAGGTCTGAAAGAGTTCGTGAGGTTCATCGACCGTCACCGCACGCACCTCTTCGACGATGTCATCTACCTGAAGACCGAGAAGCAGGGTATTCCCATCGAAGTGGCCGTGATGTATAACACCGACTACTCCGAGAACATCCACAGCTACGTCAACAACATCAACACCATAGAAGGCGGCACCCATCTCCAAGGCTTCCGCATGGCGCTCACCCGCACACTCAAGAAATATGCCGACAACGACCCGGTGATCTCCAAGCAGATCGAGAAAGCCAAGATCGAGATAACCGGTGAGGATTTCCGCGAGGGACTCACCGCGGTGATTTCCATCAAGGTGGCCGAGCCTCAGTTTGAGGGTCAGACGAAGACCAAGCTGGGCAACAGTGAGGTAGCCGGAGCCGTACAGCAAGCCGTCGGCGAGGCGCTGTCCATCTATTTGGAGGAGCACCCCAGAGAAGCCAAGCAGATCTGCGACAAGGTGGTGCTGGCCGCCACCGCCCGCATCGCCGCCCGCAAGGCGCGCGAGAGTGTCCAGCGCAAGAACGTCATGTCAGGCGGTGGACTTCCCGGCAAGTTGGCCGACTGTTCCAACAAAGACCCGAAGGAGTGTGAGATCTTCCTCGTCGAGGGTGACTCCGCAGGTGGTTCAGCCAAGCAAGGTCGCGACCGCTACACCCAGGCCATCCTTCCCCTTCGCGGAAAGATCCTCAATGTGGAGAAAGTGATGTGGCACAAGGTGTTTGAGAGCGAGTCGGTGATGAACATCATCCAGAGCATCGGTGTCAGGTTCGGTGTGGACGGTGAGGGCGACAAGGAAGCCAACATCGACAAGTTGCGCTATGACAAGATCATCATCATGACCGATGCCGATGTCGATGGTTCCCACATCGACACCCTCATCATGACGCTTTTCTATCGATTCATGCCAAGAGTGATCCAGGAGGGGCACCTCTATATCGCCACCCCGCCACTCTACCTCTGCACCTACAAGAACAAGGTGAAGGAATACTGCTACACCGACCAGCAGCGCCAGGCGTTCCTCGACAAGTACGGCAACGGTGTGGAAGGCACCAGCATCCACACACAGCGCTACAAAGGTCTGGGTGAGATGAACCCCGAGCAACTGTGGGAGACCACCATGAATCCACAGACCCGCCTGCTCAAGCAAGTGAGCATCGAGAACGCAGCCGAGGCCGACGAGATATTCTCCATGCTGATGGGCGACGACGTGGAGCCCCGCAGGGAATTCATCGAAGCCAACGCCACCTACGCCAATATTGACGCATAACCCTTTATTCATCAACCCTATCCACGGATGCCTGACGGCATCCGTGTTTTCAATTATAGAAGCATCACGACCATGAGAAGAATCACAATCCTCACCCTTTCGTTTTTCACCGGCATAGTGGCTGCCATGGCCCAATCGCAGATGCCCATGCAACTATGGTACGACCGGCCCGCCTCGTATTTTGAGGAGACCCTGCCTATCGGCAACGGCAAGATAGGAGCCAGCATCTCCGGAGGAGTGGACGACAACGTCATCTACCTCAACGACATCACCTTATGGACTGGCAAGCCCGTAGATCCCAATCTTGATGCCGGAGCCAGCCAATGGATACCCAAGATCAGGGAAGCCCTTTTCCGTGAGGACTATGCCCTCGCCGACAGTCTCCAACTGCGAGTGCAGGGTCCCAACTCACAGTTCTACCAGCCTTTGGGTATCTTCCACATCCTCGACGACAACGACAGCAAAGTGAGCGACTACAGACGCACGCTTGATCTCGACCGCGCTGTCTGCACCGACCGCTATGCGCAAGGCAAATGTCTGTTCACCAGGGAGTATTTCGCCTCGCATCCCGACAAGATGATAGCCATGCGCATCCGTTGCAATGGCGGCCGCAACATCAACTGCCGCCTGTTGCTCACCTCCCTTGTTCCCCACCGCACGAAGGCGAAAGACAACGGCCAGCTCATCATGACCGGCCATGCCACTGGCGACGAGCGTGAGAGCACCCACTTCTGCACGATGATGTGGGCTCAATCAACCGACGGCACCATCACTGCCGCCGACTCCGTCGTCAGTGTACGCGACGCTTCCGATCTGATCATCTATTTCATCAACGAGACCAGTTTCAATGGCTCTGGCCATCACCCTGTCAGCCAGGGAGCCCCTTATCTGGAGAAAGCCTCCGATGACATCTGGCATCTGGCCAATTACACCTACGACCAGTTGCTGAGCCGTCATGTCGCCGATTACGACCGTTACTTCAGCCGTGTGAAACTCTATCTGGGCGATGTCTTCCAATCGCAGGAAGACCTGCAGATTCCTACCGACTCGCTGCTGAAGCGCTATACCGACCATGGTGGCGACAGCCGTTTGCTGGAGACGCTCTATTTCCAGTACGGCCGCTACCTGCTCATCTCTTGCTCACGCACTCCTGGCGTGCCTGCCAACCTGCAGGGTCTCTGGACCCCTCACCTCTATTCCCCTTGGCGCGGCAACTACACGGTGAACATCAATTTGGAAGAGAACTACTGGCCAGCGGAAGTAGCCAACCTCAGCGAGATGGCCACACCACTGTGGGGATTCATGCAATCCCTCTCGGAAAACGGCAGCCACGTGGCCCGCAACTACTACGGCATCAACCGCGGCTGGTGCTCCAGCCACAACAGCGACATCTGGGCCATGGCCAACCCTGTGGGCGAGAAACACGAGAGTCCGGAATGGAGCAACTGGAACCTTGGCGGCGCATGGCTTTCGCAGGCCCTCTGGGAGCACTACCGCTATACACTCGACCGGCAATTCCTCACTGATATTGCCTACCCGCTCCTCCGTGGCGCTTCCGAGTTCTGTCTCGACTGGCTCATCGACAATCCCAAAGCCCCCGGCACCCTGATCACCGCCCCGAGCACATCTCCCGAGAATGAATACAAGACACCCGCCGGCTACCATGGCACCACCTGCTATGGCGGCACTGCCGACCTGGCCATCATCCGCGAACTGTTGCAGAACACGCTGGCCGCCGGACGGATACTGGGTGAGAACAAGTCCTTCCTCGCCGACGTGGAGTCACACCTCAAGCGGTTGCATCCTTATACCATCGGTCATGAAGGCGACATCAACGAGTGGTATTACGACTGGGATGACTGGGACATTCATCATCGTCACCAATCACACCTCATCGGCCTTTACCCGGGCCATCAGATCACTCCCGACGGTACGGCCAACCTGGCTCAAGCAGCGCGCAAGAGTCTGGAAATCAAAGGTGACAAGACCACAGGCTGGAGCACTGGATGGCGTATCAACCTCTGGGCGCGTCTGCACGACGGCGAACAAGCCTATCATCTCTACCGCAAACTACTCACCTACGTCTCGCCCGATGGCTACCATGGCAGTGACCGCCGCCGCTCGGGTGGTACCTACCCCAATCTTTTCGACGCCCATCCCCCCTTCCAGATCGACGGCAATTTCGGTGGCACTGCAGGAGTCTGTGAGATGCTGCTCCAAGGCGACGAGAGCCGCCTGCTGCTGTTGCCCGCCCTACCCTCCGCATGGCCAGAAGGCAGTGTGAGAGGGCTGCGCGCCCGTGGCGGCCACACAGTCGACATCACCTGGCATGAAGGCGGCACCCATGTGGAAGCCACCATCCACAGCAAGTCGGGCGGCAAACTGCTGGTCTGCTGCCAAGGGAAGGCAAAGAAAGTGAAATTGAAGAAGGGTGGTGCGGTGAGCGTCGTGTTCCCCGCCAAACCCTGACCGCCTATGCAGAGACGCCACGGTGTGGCGTCTCGCAGCATTCAGGAGCGCCGGTATTTCGAGGGCGGCATGCCTACATGCTCCTTGAAATACTTGCCGAGGAACGACTGGTTGGGGAAATGCAGCACTTGTGCGATTTCCTTGATGCTCATGGTGGTATTCTTCAGGAGCACCCTGATCTCGAGTGTGACGTAATGGTCGATCCACTCGTTGGGCGTGCGCCGGCTCACCTGCTTCACCGTCTCAGAGAGGTATTTGGGTGTGATACACAGCTGCTCACCATACCAGCTCACGCGCCTTTCTTGCTTGAAATTCTCCTTCACCAGAGCGATGAACTTATTGAAAATGGCATCTGCCCTTGTCCGCCTGGGAGCCACCAACTGCGTCTGATAGATCTCATTGCCGATATCATAGATCATCGCCTTGAGCAGCGACATGGTCAGTTGCTTCCTGAAATGATGATCTTTGTCATCCACTTTATTCCGGATATGGCGGAAATAGTCGATGAAGACATCCGCTTTCTCCTGACTGAGCCTGAACACGGGATTGGAGTTCGCCAGCAGGAAGAGTTGCGAGATTTCGTGCACCTCCTTGATCACCTCGGCGAAGAAGTCGCTCGACCCCATGATGGCCACACCCTTGCAGTCGGGGCTGAACATATAGTTGCCGATGACCTGTCCGTCGTTGACGATGATGACATCGTTTTTGTGCACCATGTGCTCCTTGGTGTCAACGGTATATTGTGCACTGCCCTCCAGGCACATGGCCACGAAGAGACATGCCACCCGCCGCGGTTCCGACGACAACGGCACGCGGTCGACACTGTCGAAGAGCACCAGATCGTCGTCGATGAACGAGCTGTCGTCGAGCACCAGTTTGGCGTTCTTCGGGGAAATATCGTTGTTGTTTGGAGCCATCTCAGGGTTGTTGGTTTAAATGTTTCAATTCCTTTGCCACCTCCTCCAGTTGGGCATACCAATCCTCGCCAAACCGGCGGATGAGCGGGTCTTTGAGGAATTTGTAGACCGGCAACTGCAGCTGATTTCCAAGAGCCACGGCATCCCGGCACACGTTCCACTCATTGTAATTGAGCCCTGTCACTCCACCGCTGAAAGTTTTCTCCCGGATGGGGTAAAGTGCACAGCTGATGGGTTTGCAGAATGCTGTGCGCCCGGCCCGGAAAGCTTTTTCCAGTGCACAGAGGCACAGTCCGTTGTCATAGCAGGTGAACACACAGTCGCGGCCCTCCACGATGCTGGTGACCAGATCCCCCTCGGAGTCGGTGTAGGCCACCCCCTGTCGATCCACCACAGCCTGAGCCGAGGCCGACATGTCGGGCCACACCTCGTCGAGACAAGCCTCAATCTCCGCCACCTCATCCAGTGTGACAGGAGCCCCGGCATCCCCTTCCACGCAGCATTGCCCTTTGCATTTCTCAAGGTCGCAGCAGAAGCATTTGAAAAGGATGTCGGAAGAGAGGAGCACAGATCCCACTTGCAGGATCGGAGGCACTTTATCCATAGCTATCCGTGTATAGTTCACATCACCAGTTGATGGGCTGTTGACCGTGTAGCACCAAATAATCGTTGGCCCTCGAGAAATGGTGGTTGCCAAACCACCCGCCCCTGTTGGCCGAGAGCGGAGAAGGGTGCACCGACTGCACGACGAGATGCCGTGACTGGTCGATGAGAGCCGCTTTGGAACGCGCATACCCACCCCAAAGGATGAATACGAGGTGCTCACGCCCATCGCTCAAGGCCTTGATGGCCGCGTCAGTGAAAGTTTCCCATCCTCTCCGCTGATGGCTTCCTGCTTGGTGAGCCCTCACGGTGAGTGTGGCATTGAGAAGCATGACCCCCTGTTCAGCCCATCGGGTCAGATTCCCCGAGGCGGGCATGGCTTTTCCCAGGTCATTCTCGATTTCCTTGAAGATATTGATGAGAGAAGGAGGCATGGGCACGCCATCGGGCACAGAGAAGCTCAGTCCCATGGCCTGTCCAGGCTCATGATAAGGGTCTTGTCCGATGATCACTACCTTCACCTTGTCGAACGGGCATAGGTTGAATGCGTTGAAGATCAGCGGTCCCGGAGGGTAGCACGCATACTGGGCATATTCCTGCCTCACCATTTGCACCAAAGAGGCGAAATAGGGTTTCTCGAACTCCCCTCCGAGACGTTTTTTCCATGACTCCTCGATCTTGACGTTCATCCGCCTATTTATCGCTGATGAGGTTTTCTCCGGTCATGTCAGCAGGCTGCTCCAGTCCCATGATATGCAGGATAGAGGGAGCCACGTCGGCGAGGCGTCCGTTTTTCACCCTTGCGCTGTTGTTGTCAGTGACGTAGATGAAGGGCACCGGGTTGAGCGAGTGAGCCGTGTTGGGCGTTCCATCCTCATTGATGGCATTGTCGGCATTTCCGTGGTCGGCGATGATGATAGCCTCGTAATCAGCGGCTTTGGCAGCCTCGATCACCTCTTTCACGCAGTTGTCGACGGCCCACACAGCCTTGGCGATGGCATGATAGACACCTGTGTGGCCCACCATGTCGCCGTTGGCGAAGTTAACCACGATGAAGTCGTATTTCTCGGTCCAGATCGCTTCCACGAGCCGGTCTTTCACCTCATATGCACTCATTTCAGGTTTGAGATCATAGGTAGCCACTTTGGGCGAAGGCACGAGTATGCGGTCCTCGTTCTCGTAGGGAGCCTCTCGTCCACCGTTGAAGAAGAAAGTCACGTGAGCGTATTTCTCCGTCTCGGCAGTGTGCAACTGCTTCTTGCCCAGTTTCGAAAGGTATTCGCCGAGGGTGTCCTCCACGTTCTCTTTCGGGAAGAGGATATGGACCCCCTTGAAGTTGGCGTCGTAAGGCGTCATGCAGTAGTATTGCAGTCCGGGGATGGTATGCATGCCAGCCTCTGGCATGTCCTGCTGAGTAAGCACCGTGGTCAGTTCTTTAGCTCGGTCGTTGCGGAAATTGATGAAGATCACCACGTCGCCCTCTTGTATAGTGCCGTCGATAGCGGCGTTGTTGATGGGCTTGATAAACTCATCGGTCACGCCCTCGTCATAGCTCTCCTGCATGGCAGCCACCATGTCGCCTGCTTGTTTGCCTTTACCTTCCACGAGCAGGTCGTAGGCCTCCTTCACACGTTCCCAGCGCTTGTCGCGGTCCATGGCATAGAAGCGCCCCACGATCGAGGCGATATGAGCATTATTGGCATCACATACCTCCGTCAACTGGCGGATGAAACCGATGCCACTTTTCGGATCGGTGTCGCGTCCGTCCATGAAGCAGTGCACGAAGGTGTTCTTCAGGCCATACTCCTTGCCGATCTCCACCAGTTTGAAGAGATGGTCGAGTGAGGAGTGCACGCCGCCGTCGGAGGTCAATCCCATGAGGTGCAGACGCTTGCCAGTCTGCTGGGCGTAGCTGTAGGCGCTCACCACCTCAAGGTTTTTGAGTATCGATCCGTCTTTGCAGGCGCGATTGATTTTCACCAGGTCTTGGTATACGATGCGTCCAGCACCGATATTGAGGTGTCCCACCTCAGAGTTGCCCATCTGTCCGTCGGGCAGTCCCACATCCTCGCCAGAGGCGTCGAGCTGTGAGTGAGCGCTCACGGCATTGAGGTAATCCAGATAAGGAGTAGGAGTCCTGTAGATCACGTCGCCTTCTCCCTTTTTGCCGATACCCCATCCGTCGAGTATCATCAGTAATGCTTTCTTTGCCATAATGTTATTCTGTTTTTTACCTTATTCTCGTGCATGGGCAGCATCCGCTGCTTAGCCACTGCAAAGGTACGATTAAGTGAGCAAAAAGCCAAAATATTTTGGCGATTTCGCTTGTCAGTTTGGAATCTGTTTCCTATCTTTAACGCTTAATAGCTGTATAATGGGATTATGATGCAGATTTGATAACAAAGCCCTACCATACAAAAAAAACAGTGCTCGATGCCCTGGACCATCCCCAGATGCCACTCCAGCAGGTCGTGGAGGAGTTGAACCGATTCGAGAGAGTGAACCTGACTTTCACCAGCGACACGCTAATCATCAAGTAGGCCATGAGACACACACTAATTCAGTCTCGACCTGAAGAGCTGGTTCGTCATCAATCCTACGATGAAGTGCCTTGTACACATCGGCTATACGGGTAGCAATCACTGGGGATTCATGTATCGTGGCGACAACTTTACGATAAGCCAAGGGCACCGGAGCCGGCAATGCCGAGAAGAGCCGACTGTAATACATATTGACATGAACGATACTTAAGTAATTTTTTTCTGATTATCGTGTAGTTTTTGATATCTATGCTGCGTCTAATGGTCAAATGATTCGAAAACAGATGAGACAATGAATGCATTAGAAAGACAGTTTGCGCAAACCGTAGCGGAACACAAGAGCACCATCTATACCGTGTGCTACATGTTCTCGCAAGATGCCGACGAAGTGAACGACCTGTTCCAGGAGGTACTAGTGAATCTTTGGAAGGGTTTCGATGGCTTCGAGCATCGCAGTGATGTCAGGACGTGGATCTATCGCGTGGCGCTGAACACCTGTATCTCGCAGGGCCGTAAAAAGCGGCGCAAGGCGGAAGTACGTCTGACGATGGACATCAACCTCTTCGAAGACCGCGACGAGGACACCCGTCAGGTGGACATGCTCCACAAGCGGATTTCTAAGTTGCAGCCATTCGACAGGGCCATCGTGATGCTCTGGCTCGAGAACCTCAGCTATGAGGAAATCGGACAGATAGTAGGCATCACCACTAAGAACGTCAGCGTCCGTCTGTACAGGATCCGTGAACAGCTGAAACAAATGTCAAACGATTAAAATTTACCCATTATGGATACGCAATTAGAAGAAATGCGCCAGCAGATGCAGACGCTGAAGAATAAACTGAGCAAGCAGGAGATAGTGAACGACAAAATGATACGTCGCTCAATGCGGAATACCGCTGGCAACATCAATCGCAGATATCTTGTCATTATGATCCTTTGCCTTCTGATGATTCCCTATAGCTACTGGGCTTTCGTGATGCTTTCTGGTTTCTCCATTCCTTTCTGGATTTTCACCTGCATCGTGATGCTGGTTTGCCTGGGAGGGACCTATTATAACAGCAGAAGACTGCGCGACTCGGACATGATGACGCAGAATCTCGTGGATGCCGGCCGTTGTATGGCTCGTGCCAAGAAGTTCGATGCCAACTGGCTTTTAGTGGGCATTCCTATGATAATCGTCTTTATGGGTTGGTTTATGTATGAGTCCTACCTGCTTCATGAAGATGCTTTTTACAATGGGCTGTTCTGGAGTGGATGTATCGGCGGTGTCATTGGGACTATTGGTGGATTCTGTCTCCACTTCAAGACCCAGCGACAGTATCAGGACATCATCGACCAGATAGAAGACCTTACGAACGAATTGATGTAGCGAGCAATCGTATCATGGCGAAGAGGATGTGCCACATTGGCATATCCTCTTTGTCTTATCGCTCTTTCCCACCAAGATAGTGCTCCATTTCAGGAAGTCTTCAAGCATAGGGCTGAAGGTATCGATAAGGATGCCTGCCTCTAAGCAGACGCAGAATGGAGCTATTTCATTATAAAGAATATTGCGTCCACGAGTAAGAGAAAGTATAAATCAAGATAAGGAACTGATATATGAGATAGGTTTTATGTTAAAAACCGGTGGAGCGATGCAATATTTCCGGCTATTGGTGTTTATTTAAGTAGAACACAATAGAATCTATTATCACATTCAAGATGAAAACCATGAAGATTTGGAGAAACATTTTTATGATGTTTGCTGCTTTCTCCCTCGCCTCTTGCAGCCTCGATGATGACAACGACAAGGACATTACCAATGAGATCAACATGAGCGTATCCGCTGAACCGGGCGTGATGTACAACCTCTTCGACAGCATGGGAGAGCATCCCATCGAGTGCATGCGTGTGATGACAGAGGACGAGCCGGGACGATGGCAAAACCTGTACTTCAGCGCTGTTAAGGGCTTCACCTATGAAAGAGGGCATGAATATGAGTTGCGCGTGAAGCGGACAATTTTGGCCAATCCCCCACAGGATGCCAGCGACCGCAGATACGAGCTTGTGCGTATTCTCGCCGACAAGAAAGTGGAAGACGTGGCAGAGCCTGTGGACAAAGTGGTAAAGACGGAAGCCGACATCGAGTACGAGCAGCAGTGCCCCGTAGAGAAGTATGCCATAGCCAAAGGGGGTGAATATCTGATGGACGCCGACGGCAAGATGACATACGCCGACGGCACGCCGACTCCCGAAATTGACAAACATGCACAAATCTACCTGGAGAACATCCTCGACAAGAGCCACCCGCTATGGCAAGCAGGTGCCCGTTATCAAGCCACCTACGCCTACGTCCTTTCACCGCTTACTGATGAGATACGCCTTGTGCCCAGCAATCATGCTTGCTTCCTCTTCAAGAACATACTTACCGAAAGCGAGATGGCCCACGTACAGCAAACGATGAAACAGGGCGAAACGCTGCACTACAACCTCATCCTCGCCAATGTTTACAAGCGCGGAATACAAAAAATGTTGTTCACTATCAAGAAGAAATGAAAACAATTATAACATGGAGAATCATCCTTGCGATGCTTGTTGCCTTCTCCCTCGCCTCTTGCAACAGCGACGATGACGTTGTAAAACAGTTGACGAGCAAACAAAAGGAGATGTATGCACAGAACATTTCCGGTGAATATCCTGGTGAGTATGTCATCATCTATAAGGACAAGGACTGCACAGATGTGACGGACGAGAAGGGTCGACACATAATAACAAAAGCCCATGAAGCAATATTCGGCAACGTGCAGATCGAAGTGTCCGACTACAAGATGCAGCATGTGTTCTTCCAAGACTTTCCCGTTTCGCTGATTTCAAAGGTCGTGGATGCGGACGAGGGACTGAGCCGTGCACTTGCCGAGACTTCCCCGCAAGCCATTACTGCCCGCCATGGATTCGACTACGATACTGACTATTCGCACATCAAATGGGCTTTCATCCCCAATGTCATGCTGCTGAACTTGAACTACGGCGGTACCGATCACCACATCCGCATGGAGTTTAATAACAATAGCCAGTATTACAAGTTTACACAGGATGAACTGAAACAGCCGAAAGCGTTCCGCTCACTTGCTGAAGACGGCATCACCCTGCAACTGGAAGCTATCTACGACGGCTCCACTCTCATACAACGCTTCGGCTATGAGAATGGGAACTATATGCATATTATCTTTAAAGCGGATTCATAAAAGAAACAGATATATCTGTATTTATATGCTACGGCCATTGTTAACAATCCTGCTGTCGTGCAGAGCAAAACCAGCCTTCAAAGGTGTGCAAGATTTAACAATTTGTCAAGATTATTCAACTTTTAATTTTGAGGCAATTTTGCCGTTTGCCAAGTCTGGCTGACAACAGTTGCTCATTTTGGGGCTTTGCAGATAGCACGAACATCAACGGAAAATAAGGTTCTTGTATCACCGTTGTATCTCGGATGCTCTAAGTATCTTGGATTCAACGACGGTTAAAAATTCAAACTCAACTAAGGATGCAGAATTATGATTGTCAATCGTACCAAATCAGTGATTAAGCGAGAACAAAACAATAGTTTACTTTTGCTTTGTCGAGTGTGAACGGTCTAATGTTTATGTATCGCCAGACAGGTAATCTTCGGTTCATATTAATTGAAAAAGGTAGGGAAAAGAAAGGATGAGGTAACACTTTGAGGCAAAAAGGGCATTTCTTAGGCTGCTTTTATTCTAAAAGCTGGTGCTCACCGCTTTTTTCTTCAAAAAGTTTGGCTATTCAAAATAAAAGCAGTACCTTTGCACCGCCAGAACCCGCCAAGCCTCTCAACGATGCTCAAATGTGCGGGTCGTTTTGTTTTATTATGGCACATTATACAAAGACATACTCATCACCAGCTCAACTGGTGACATTGCTTCAATCTCGTGGACTCCACGTTGAGAATGTCGCACGTACGGAGAACTATCTCCGCCACATCGGTTATTACAGATTTAGTGCTTATCTCTATCCTCTTTTGACAACACCGAAGGAAAATCATGTTTTCAAACCAGGAGCTACTTTCAATCAAGCCTTGGACATGTAT
>OCTW011376443.1_pt1 | contig 12775 bp, 9 predicted proteins | sample 1539671 | NCBI WGS metagenome assembly OCTW01 (sample SAMN02144230, study PRJEB22623) | gut metagenome | biome: sheep rumen | host: Ovis aries | place: New Zealand | reverse complement strand
CAATATGATTAGTATGAATATATATTAAATTATATCACAATTAACCTTATGAAGTTCATAGAAATCAATACGGCACATCAGCAACAGCTTTACAGCATCAAAAATTACATAAGTGATGTCAAGAAAACCGCTTCATCGGATAGTGACAGCACCGAAATCTATGGTGAGCTTTTGAAGAAGATAATAGTTTATGAAAATAAAACTGCTGCCTTTTATTTTACTATGTATCGTTCGGATTCAGGATACAGTATCATATCTGTTCGTCAATGAGTTCCGTAACATATACGGAGCGAAAGCAATATGCAGATCTCTGAAAGAAAATGGCGAATAAAACGATAAAGCCAAAAAGTTTCGCAGTATAACTGCTTGTAACTATCTCAAAGTTCACATCAGACATATCCTCTTTGGATTCAGCGAAAGCCTTCTTTTCGATTGCAAGTTTTTGTTGCTTTAAGTTAACTTGATTATCCTTTATTTGGTGGATATATAAATATCGGATAGAAACTCCTCAACAAACACAAACCATTCATAACAGAGAATAATATGCATATAATAATCTAAAATTTAGTTTTACATAATGCTTGACTTTGAATTACAGTAACACTAAACTTTGAAATTTCGTTTTTTGAGGAGGTATTAGAATGCTAAACAGGATAGCACAAAAAGCGCTTCTTCGTCTTGCAGAGCAGTTCCCGATAGTAGGCATCACAGGTCCAAGACAGAGCGGCATTAACAACAGAAGGCTGGCTATTTTAGATGATTTATAGCTGGGAATTTATAAATGTTTATGATATAATTATTTAGGGTTAACGAAATGTGTTTGAATCATAGATAAAGTCATTGTAACAAAAGGAGTAAAAATGTTTTTTAGGACAAAATTAATGAGGTTGTAGTTAAGTGCGAATACAATATGCCCATAATTAATAATCGCACTAAAAAATATTCGCGTACGCGAAAATATTAAACAGAGAGAACTGTTGATTTTAGATCGTCTAATTATGTGGACTATCAATCTTTTTGCTTTAAATTTGATTTAATGCTATAAAAATTGATTAATTAACTTATATAAATTGTATAATCTCCCTAATTTAAATATAACAAAGCGATAATCGTTGACTTTGACGATGGTTTGTGGTAGGATAAGTATATAGAAATTTGCAATTAATTGTTGAACTTTGAAGCGCTATGAAAGTGTATTAAAATTAAGTAGAAAACTATATGTATTTAATTATTCATTAGTTTTCTATATAAGTCATAAAGTTGTTGATGGTTAGTTTGGCTTATATGAATTTAAGTTTCATTCCAATAATGAATTACAACAATGAATTGTTATATAGCTATCAAAAGGGTTTCATTTTTGCTACAATGATTATTACTAAATGGTATCATCATTTTGAATATATTTATCCATTTAGTTTATCTTGATTTTATCAAGATAAACCATAATCTTCTATTGATAAACTGGTGGTATGTTTTATTATCAATTAAATATCATAACATTAATATATCGAATCCGACTCAATGAAGTTATATTCATAATAAGGAAATCTAAAGAAAGGAGAGATAGTTAATGAAGAAACTCGTTAAGCCTGTCAAGAAGACTAGCAAAGTTGTACTTTATGGCGAAAAGAATGGTATTATCGCTTGCTGCTAATTATGACAGACAAGCAAAAAATTGATGAAAAGAAGGTGAAAACTATGAAGAAACTCGTTAAGCCTGTCAAGAAGACTAGCAAAGTTGTACTTTATGGCGAAAAGAATGGTGTTATCGTTTGCTGCTAATTATGACAGACAAGCAAAAATTGATGAAAAGAAGGTGGAAAACTATGAAGAAACTCGTTAAGCCTGTCAAGAAGACCAGCAAGGTTGTACTTTATGGCGAAAAAAATGGCGCATTTAAATGTTGCAACAGCTAATTATTAGTAAATGACATATTTATTCCTACATTCAGCGCATACGACACTGCGATTTTTGTGACTGTGAGCGCTGAATGTCTTGGAATTATTGTCGTTTACTATAATATGTGATCAAGTATTATTAATGCTATATTAACACATCTAAATAAAGAAAAGGAGAGATAGTTAATGAAGAAACTCGTTAAACCTGTCAAGAAGACTAGCAAGGTTGTACTTTATGGCGAAAAAAATGGCGCAATTAGTTGTTGCAACAGGTAATTATAGTAAACGGCATATTTATTTCTGCATTCAGCGCACACCGACACTACGATTTTTGTGACTGTGAGCGCTGAATGTCTTGAAATTTTTGTCGTTTACTATAATATTTGATCAAGTATTATTAATGCTATATCAACACAGCTAATTGTAGAGTTGAATTATTTTTACGCTGAATATTTTTCATAACAGTGGAAGAATATAAGCACTTTCCACTGTTTTCTTTATATGTATAGGGGAAGGTACATTTGGATAATATTAAAATTGCACTTATTGACAGTGGGATAGATGAGAGTGTTGTAAGTAAGTATAAAGATAGGATCATTAAAGAAAATGACGGAAATGATGAATTAGGACATGGCACAGCGATAGCAAATATCATTCTAAATCTTATCCCTGATGTAATGATTCATGATTTTAACATTTTCGATTCTGAAAACGGAATTGACGTAAATCGACTGATCAACACGTTAGAATATATATTTGAAGAAAAGAAGGACATCAATATAATTCATATCAGTAGTGGAGTAACATTTTTGGATAATGATGAAAGAGATAGATTATTCAATATCTGCAAAAAGTTTGCAGATACAAAGAGAATAATAGTATCTGCATTTGATAATGAAGGAAGAATTTCATATCCGGCATGTTTTGATTTTTGTATCGGAGTAGACTGGTGCTATGAAGTTTCAAACGGCAAAGACTATATTGCTGTAGATAACAGCATGGTGGATATATTAGGAACCGGTATGATCCACAATATATTATGGAAAGATAAAAGAAAAATGGTAGCAGGTTCAAGTTTTGCTGCTCCCTATATTACTGTGGAAGTAGTGAAACTATACCAAAACGGCATACACGATATTTCAAACATCAAGGCGGAGTTACATAATAATGCGAGAAGAAAAATCAAGATCAAAAAAACTCATTATCCTTATAAAGATGAAGTATTCAAGATTGAAAAAGCAATAACGTATCCGTTTAATAAAGAGATAGATGTTTTATACAGAAATACAGATCAGCTTTGCTGTGAATTGGTCGGTGCTTATGATGACAGAATATTTGGTAAAGTATCTGGAAAAGTTTCAGATTATGTAAAATCATATAACGGAGATCTGGTCATTAAAGACCTGAAAGAAATAAACTGGTCTGATTTTGATACAGTTATCTTAGGGCATTTAGGTAAGATCTCATCAATAAAACACCAAGACATGATAAAGTGTTTTTTTGATCTATGTATAGAAAAACAAAAGAATATTTTTATATTTGATGTTATAGATAATTATGAAAACGAAATAGCCTTAATGAAAAAAAATAATCTTAAAGTATATTCTCCTAACTTGAAAATTGATGACAACTATAATCAGACGTTTGGTAAATTATTCGGCATTTCCGTTCCGGTCGTCGGTATCATGGGAACTTCTCCCCAACAGGGGAAAATGACTTTACAGCTAAAGCTGAAAAGAAAATTTACTGAAAAAGGCTATAAATTAGGAATGTTGGGAACAGAGCCAAATTGCGAATTACTTGGTTTTGATAAAAGCATACCTGTTGGTTACGGAACTGATCTGTGTTCCGACATGGATAAAATCACCTATGTGGTCAATAGATATATTCATGATATAGATATGGAAAAACCGGATATTATTTTCTTCGGTTCGCAATCACAAACGGTTCCGTATAATTATGGTAATCTGAATTTTTATACACCTATGCAAACATCCCTTTTGCAGGGTTCTGAGCCGGATTCAATAGTGCTTGTTGTAAATGCGTTTGATGATATAAACTACATTCAAAAGACGATCAATTTTATTGAATCATTTACGAATGCCAATGTAACTGCAATAGTAATATCTGATTTTTACAGAAATATGGAATGGAATGTAGTCGGAAGTGAGAAGATATTGCTGGATAAAGATACTCTGACAGAAAAACAAAATGAAATATGTCAAAATATATGTAAACCTGTTTTCTTAATGGGAGATGAAAGCATTGATGATTTGGTTGAATCATTAATTAATTATTTTGGAGAATAAGTTATGAAAAGATTTTTTGTGATTGAGGATGTTGATAGAGATATCTATCTTCGTTTGGATAAAAACAAAGTATATGTAACCAGCACAGTTGATGATGTTTATGACAAATATTTATATTTTTTTATGGTTGATGGCAATAATATTACTTTTTCTTTTTATAACAAACGATATGAACTGACAGATGACAACAATGTTAAAGTAACGTACAAAGATGAGCAATATAGGGTGAAATTCCTTTCTATCACAGAAAATGATTATAACAAAAAACAAATGATAATAAATCGACAGAATCTCATAAAAAAAGAATGGAGTGAATCAGGATATCAAAGCTTTTATAGTAATCTCAGCTTTGATCTTGACCGCATATATGAAAAAAAAGCTTTGGAGTCGATTGAATTTTTAAGAGATAACTTGGATAATATAGAGCCAATAAAAAATGAAACAGAAAAAGCAATATACATAATGAATATATTATGCACTAATATTCAGCATAATGGTATGATGGGGCTTTGTAAAAAAAGAGATTCTATCAGCTTAATAAATAATGCGAAAAAAAATAATAAATGTCTGAATTGTAGAGGTCTTGCCATAGTCCTTTCAGAAATACTAAACATATTTGGGATAAGAGCCAGATATATAGTATGTGAACCCTATGAGAAAAAATGCTGTGATAACCATGTGATAGTTGAGGCTTATGTAAAAGAAGAAAATAAATGGATAATGCTTGATCCGAGTTATAATCTTTTTTTCAGGGATAACAAAGACAGATTACTTTCCATATCAGAATATAAAAACTATTTGGCATTTAAAAAATCAGAGATCATTATTGGTGAAAATGCAAATTACAAATGCGAACCATTGGATATACGCAAATACGAAAAATCAATGATTAAAAAAATGTATAGACTGAATTCATTAAAAGTATATTCATATGGTGGCGATGAGTCCTATGAACATAATAAGATTATATTAGGAGATTCTAATTATGGATAAGCTGAATATAAAAGGTAATATATTTGAATATATAGTTATCGCTGTTAAAGCCGCTAATATATATTCTGTAATAATAATGGTAGATAGTCTTATCAATGCGTTAGTTCCATTATTTTCTGTATATGTAATTGCTTCATTTATTGATTCTGTAAATGAGTTTTATATTAACAGCATAGGAAAAGACAAGCTTGTTATTAATATAATTTTACTCGCTTTGATAATGCTATACAGTCAGATCCATGAAATTCTTATAAACAGATATGTTCAACTGAAATTTAATCAGAAGATGGATCTTTACTATAAAAAAAATATGCTGAAAAAATGCGCTTCATTGAAATACGAATATATTGAAAATGAAACTGTTTGGAATCAGATCCACAGAGTAAAAAATTCAAGCTGCGGCAGCCTGACAAAAGGTTTTAGCAACCTGATAGCTGTAATATCTGTATTTGTCAGAATAGCATCATTAATGTCTGTAGTAGCAAGTTATAACATATTGATTGTAACGTTTATGAGTATTATTATCATTCCGTTACTGATCCTATCCTTCCGCGGCGGTAAAGAAACATTTGATGCCGAAATGGAAAGCGATAGATACAGACGAGAAGCTGACTATTATCATCAGATTTTGGCAGACAGAAATTATGTTGATGAAAAAACTGTATTTCAATATGGTGACTACATTAATGAAAAGTGGTTCCAAAAGAACGAAATAGCCAGAAAGATCAATCTTAAAATGAGATTAAAATATTTTCTGCGAATGAAAGTTTCAAGCTTGGTTACATTGATAATCATATTTGTCATTTTAAGTCAGATTATAATTACCAACGATAAGAATATGACTGTCGGATTTTTCTTATCGTTTGCGATGGCATTATTACAGCTGGTCGATATCATGTCGTGGAATTTCAGTAATATCATGAGAGAGATAGCGATTGACCGAGAGTATATTAAAGATCTAAAAGATTTTTTGGATCTGGATGAAAAAGAAAATGCCTGTGCTCCTGATGCAGAACCTATAGATATCGATGAAATAAGATTTGAGCATGTTTCATTTAAGTATCCCAATCAAGAAAATTATGTGCTGAATGATCTGAATCTTATTATCAAAAAGAACCAACATTATGCTTTAGTCGGAGAAAACGGCTGCGGCAAAACTACACTTATGAAACTGCTGCTTGGTTTATATGACAATTATGAAGGTAATATTTACATAAACTCCAAAGAATTAAGGAACTACAGATTATCAGAAATCAGAGGTACATTTTCGGTTGCGTTTCAGGATTTTGCAAGATATTCAACAACAATACGCGAGAATTTATGTATCAGTGATCTAAATCGTTCAATTTCTGACGAAGAATGTTATTCTGTACTTGAGCAAGTTAAACTAGATGATGATGTAAGAAAAAGCGTTCATGGTTTGGATACAGGTCTTGGTATGGTTGAAAAAGATTCAGGTGATCTGTCAGGTGGTCAGTGGCAAAAAATTGCAATTGCAAGAGTTATTCTATCAGACCATCCTGTTCGTATCCTTGATGAACCGACTGCTGCACTGGATCCTGTTGCTGAAAGTAAACTATACGATCTGTTTTCAAAAGCATCAAAATCAAAAACTACAATAACGGTCACTCATAGATTAGGAGCTGCAAAACTTGCAGATCAAATCGTTGTTTTGAAAAACGGAGCAGTTGCAGAACAAGGAAGTCATGATGAGCTTATGGAAAGAAAAGGATTATATATGAATATGTTTGAAAACCAAAAGGGCTGGTATGAAAATGAAGAAGAATAGCAAAGTCATAATCAAAATATTGAAGCTCATACTAAAATGCACGCCATTCTTATTTATTTTTTCAGTTGTATTAAACTTATTTCACGGTCTATCATACGGATTAATTACTCTGACAGAACAGCATTTCTTTGATTCAGTCAGTATGTATTTCAAAGACCCAAGCACCATCAAAAGACTGATCGTAACGTTGATACTCTTTGCACTGGCATATATAAGTTCGGAAATACTTAACGCTTTATCAAATTTTATTGTTGAAGTGGTTATAGATAAGACAACAGGCAGATTGGACAGAACTATACATAATAAGATAAATAAAATATCTGCTGTAAAATTTGAGGACAGCAATAATCTGGACTTTATAAACAAAGCAGTAGAGGGGAAAAATAACGCTGTTGTTTTTGCATCGCTATTTGCTAATCTGATTGTTTTCTATGTTCCATATTTCATCTTTATGTTTGTTTATCTTCTGAGGGTATCTGTCTTTCTTCCTTTGACTTTGATATTTGTTTTTATTCCTGTTGTGCTTACTCAGTATATGAAAATGAACGAACATATAAATCTTGAAGAAGTTACAGCACCGATAAGGCGTAAAGTCGGGTATTATGATGAGTGCATAACAGGGAGAGAGAACTACAAGGAAACACGACATTTAGGTGCAGTGCCTTTCTTTCTGAATAAATATGATATCTCTTTAAAACAATTACATGATAAGATCACTGAAACAAACAAAAAAATAAACAATTTTGAATTGAAAGTCAGCTTGATAACAATTGCAGGCTATGTAATGATCGTTGGAATGCTGATATATTTATTGATGAAAAGTAATATTTCAATAGGTGCTTTTGCGGCTATTTTTGCATCAGTAAGGACTATGTTTTCTATGATGGAAGATATGATCAAATATCATATCGGAAATATGGCATCAGAAATGGGTAATATTTCAAACTTCATCAATTTCATGGAAATCGATGAAGTTAAAGATAATGATCGTGAGGTTGGAAAGTGTGATATACATTTGAAAAATATCTGCTTTTCTTATCCATCAAGTTCCAACAATGTATTAAAGAACATTGATCTGGACATTTTACATGGCGAAAAAATAGCTATCATTGGTGAAAACGGCTCAGGAAAAACCACTCTAGCCAAGATCATTTTAGGAATTTATGAACCCAGTAAAGGTCAGATCATATATGGGAACGAAAATGATTTCTGTGATCTTGTCGGATGTAATAAAAATAGCTGTATTTCTTATGTTTCACAAAATTATAAAAGATATAAAATGTCATTGAAAGAAAATATCTTTTTATCAAATGTACGCGATAGTGCTGAAAATAAAGATGATCGAATTTTAAAGATTTGTAATGAAGTAGATCTTGATTTTAAACAAAGTGACCTGATGCAGAATCTTTCGACCGAATTTGGAGGACAAGATCTTTCAGGCGGACAATGGCAAAGAGTTGCGATTGCAAGAGGTTTGTACAGAAATTCTGATCTTATCGTTTTAGATGAACCAACAGCAGCAATTGACCCTGTTGAGGAAACTTATATTTATACTAAATTTAAACAGATAATTTCAGGTTTAACAGGAGTTCTTATCACACATCGGCTAGGGGCAACAAAAATAGTCGATAAAATCGTAGTATTAAAGGAAGGCAGCATTATAGGTATCGGAACCCATAATGAATTAATGAAAACTTGTAAGTATTACAGTGATTTATATGAGGAACAGAAAAAATGGTATATGTAAAAAGTAAATGGATCTATTTAAATAAAGAAAGTAAGGCTGTATTATCAGGGCTGACATGGAAACTGTTTCATGTGGATGAAAATGTTTTTAACGCATTTGAAAATAATGATTTCGAGTTTTTAGATGAGGATACTTTGGAGGCTTTAGTCAATGAATATCTGATAGTTTCTGAAAACGAAAATGAAGACGATTTATTTAATAGGATATTGTATGAGGCAATTTTCAAAAATGAACTTAAGGTAACAATCATTCCTACAGAATTATGTAATTTCAGATGTGTATATTGCTATGAAAATCATAATATGGGATCAATGACAGAAACAGAAGAAAACGGAATAATAAGATTCTTCAAGCGAAATATCAGAAAATATGAAAGAATAAATGTTGAATGGTTTGGCGGAGAACCTCTTTTAGAAAGAGATAAGGTTATAAAAATCGCAAATAGTATTAAACAGTTAGGTCGGGAAAACGGTGTTTCTGTGATTGCAAGCATGACAACTAATGGGTATCTATTGGATTATGAAACATTTTCAGAATTATTGAAAGCTAATGTGTTATATTATCAGATTACGTTGGATGGTATTGCTGCAATTCATGATAAAATGAGGCCGCTGGTCAATGGAAAGGGCACGTTTGAAAAAATATATAATAATTTAAAGGAGTTAAGAAAAGCCAAGAACAATATGTTCAAGATCGCTATAAGAGTGAATCTATCTAAATCAACAACACCATATTTAAATGAACTTTTAGATATGTTAAATAAAGATTTTGGTGATGATTCGCGTTTTACAATAATTCTTGAGACTGTGAAAGATTGGGGCGGAAACAACGAATGTAAAGCATCGGATGACCTTTTAGATGGAATCGATAAGATTAAAGATAATAAAAGTGTTTTGCAAAGCTACATTGATATTAATGAAAGCGTAAGCGGACGAATATGTCACAGCTTAATGAAAAATGGATTTGTGATCAATTATAACGGAAGTGTTTTGAAGTGTGCCAAAGCACAATATGAAAATGAAGAGATCAGGAATGAAAACGTTATAGGAAGTATTGATGATCGTGGTGTATTAAAGATCAGTAAGCCAAAAGAAACAAAATGGATAACGCCCGATCTGCGGAATCCCAAAGATAATTGTGAAGATTGCTGGGCAAAACCGACATGCTTTATGTGTATATGTCCTTTGGCAAAAATAAAGCAAGTTGATCAAAAATGTATATTCGATGAGATTGGAAGCAATATCGATGATGTAATTGAAGTTCTGATCAAAAATGGTAATTATTCAGAGATAAAATCAAACAACATTAATAGGAGAGAAATGTAATGAAAGATAAAATTTTGGATATTTTCAGAGAAAATGGTGTTTTTATTGAAAGTTCGGATTATGAATTAGAATTAGAGTTAGATTCAATGCAGTTTGTAAGTATCATAGTAAGCCTTGAAGATGCATTTTGTGTGGAGATTCCTTCAGAATACCTTAGTTCCGAAAAGCTGAAATCATTGAAAGATTTTGAAAATGTTATTATGAACTGTGGTGCATTATAATTTAATGGACTTTCCTTTTTGCTAACCCAAACAATCGATGTAAAGATGTTATTTTACGGTATGTATATTTTATAGTAAAGACGTAAATTTCAGACATTCAGTGCTCACAGCTTCAAAAAGTAGCATCTGAGAGGATTTGATTTAGAAATAAATATGTTGTTTATTATAGTTGAAATTTTTAGGTTCTCCAGCATTTATCCGTAAGTTAAAATGATAATAATTATATAAACAAGTTATTTCTTCATCTTGATTTGGTTGGTAATTTTTTTACAGAATTTTCTGAAGAACGTTTTTTATGCTGTAGTCTAAAAACGTGAAATGTAATACAAAAGTTAACTATAAATATGGCATATTGTGTGTTGAAGCAAAGAGATAGTTATAATAAATAATAGGAGCATTTGAGGAGGTAAAAACAATGTCAGACGAGATGATCAAACAATTAACAATGAATGAGCCTAAGATTTATTGCTATACGATATACGGTTTTCTTTTTTCAATTGCAAAAGAAAAAGATATGCCGTGGATATACAGTAATTTTATCCAACTTATGTACCACAATGACTGGAAAATGCCGATCTTTGAGGATCATATAAATGTATTTCCAGACTGTCCTTTTCTTCAGAGTTCTTCTATGAGATTTAAAGGTGATGCCGATGATTTCACAAATACGATAATTGATGCGATAGATCGTAACTATTACTGCTATTTATTCTTAGACTGGTATTATATTAACGACAGCTATCACGGTGATCACTTTGCTCATACTGCAGTTATTTCAGGTTATGACAGGACGAAAGGTGTCTTTAGTGTTTATGACAACTTTGATAATGGAAAATTTGTTAAAAAGGAAATTCCTTTCGATGTTACTTCAAAAGCATTTTTTGCTTCAAAAACATCCATGACAGGCAATGCAGAGGATAATGACCAAAGCGATGCTTTTTCATATCTGAGCGATATTATATTCGTTAACTATAACGAATTCGCTTACACAAAGATAGACTATAACAGGATCATTTATCTTTTAGAAAGCTATCTCAACTGCGAAAATATTATCTATACTCTTGATGATAAAAGTTCAGTATATGGCATGGATGTGTATAACAGGCTTGATAAGGAGTTAAAAACAATGCCCTATGATCATAAAAAAGATATTCACTTGATATATGAACACAAACTTCTTATGGAGAAGCGTCTTGAAAAAATACTTGATACGGAAAGCAATAGTGAACTTATCGAAGAATATAAAAATTTTAGTCAGGAATTTCTTATATTAAGGAACTTGTACTTAAAACTATGTTTCAAAAAGGCTGATAGTGAGCAAATGAGTACTATTAATACAAAACTTCATGAACTTGCTCTACGTGACAAGGAGTTTATGGAGAGGATCTTAGCATCTGTCAGGAATCATCATTGATATACAAACAGCTTTCGCTATAAGGGTATCAGAGTCTCTGATAGCAGAAAAATGATGATAAATGTTATAATTATGAACTGTATGGTGAAATGAACCTCAGATTTTACATGTTTTTTTAGAACATATGAAAAGAAGTCTGTAAAAACCAGACCTTCAGTGATATAATAGAAATACCACAGGAGTAAGGCTATTGGCTGCTTTGGTGGCAGTAATCTTACTTTTGATGTGTCAGCGGGATAACCATATTGAAAAATAATACATTATAAATATTTATAGAGATGTCAGAGATCCTGTCCATTATTTGTCCATTAAAGATATAAAAACCTGATTTAAGATATTGATGTTACTCAAGGTTGCAGCAAACACAACCCTCGTAAAATTGGGAGCTTTTGAAATTTACCATAGCCTAGCTGGTTTCAAATTTTTACTTCAAATCCCATTTGCCGCACCAAAATGGAACCTCGTAAACACGGTGTTTGCGAGGTTTTTTTATGCCCAAAATCGAGGCTTGGAGTAAGCATCACCCCCCCGCACCTAGCTCACCAATGTCTAATGACGTATAATAAACTCCAAGGAACACCATGAAGTAAATTGAATAATCCAAATTGATTGCTGGAATTCATTGGAGTCTATTAGACAAGGAGGTAACAGGTATGGACAAAACAACATCCATCACAACAATCAAAAAAGAAATGCAGTTTCAGGAGTGGGCAGCACAGATCGAAGCGCAGCAGGCGAGCGGACTGACGGTCAGGGAATGGTGCGCAGAAAATGGGATCAAGCCAAACACGTATTACAACCGCTTAAGAAAAGTCCGCGAACAGTATATTGAGAATTCTCCGACCATCGTTCCTGTATCAGTTCCTTGCTCAAACGAAAATATCCGCATCGAGAAAAACGGACTTCAAATATCTCTTCCGGCAGATATATCTGCGGACACTCTGACCGCTTTGGTGCAAGAACTATGCTGAATGATCTGGCAGCGGACACACAGGTCTATCTTGTTACGGGATACACCGACCTTCGACGCGGGATAGACGGACTTGCGACTATCGTTCAGGCTCAGCTTCGACTTGACC
>OCTW011142638.1_pt1 | contig 12776 bp, 14 predicted proteins | sample 1539671 | NCBI WGS metagenome assembly OCTW01 (sample SAMN02144230, study PRJEB22623) | gut metagenome | biome: sheep rumen | host: Ovis aries | place: New Zealand | reverse complement strand
ATATTATTAATATTACTTTCAATATTTTTTTATTCATTTTTTTATATAATTTATTAATAATTGGTGAAATAATATAAGCAATTACAAAACTAAATAGTGAAAATATGAGAAGTCCAACTAACCATACTCTATTATTAATTGTAAGTGTATAATTGCTGTAATCCCACCACATCATATGATGAACTACTTCTAAGTATAATGAAGTTAAATATTCAATTACTCCACATATGATAAATGATAATATTAAAAATAATATCGGTTTTTCTTTTACTTTACTATGTAATAACAGTACAAATACGCTTCCCCATCCATATATTGGTAACCATGGACCATATAGTGTTCCACAATTTATAAAAAAACCATGTCTTACATAATACAATAATTCTTCCCAAATCCAGCCAAATATAGAAAATATAAAGAAATATAATATATATAACCAAATCTTTTTCATCGCTGACTGTATAACAATTTTAACTTTTCTATACTTATATTTACGACTTCTTTAGCAGCACATACTTTATCTACAATACATAAAATTATACTTTCTTTATATTTAGGAATTCGTAAGTTTAAAGGAAACATATGACATAATATCATATTTTTTTCTACAATGTTTAAGTCAAATTCTTTACTGGCATTTTGATAAGCAATTTTAGCATGTCTAAATCCATGTAATCGATGACTTTTATCTTTTACATGCCAATCATATAGAAAATAATCATGTAATAATGATCCTCTTACTAAGGTCTTCATATCAACTTTTAATTTTAACTTAAGTGCTAGCTTAATACAATTCCTTGCAACGTCTATTGAGTGATCATATACACTTGTATTTCCATGTTGAATAAAGTTTTTACTTAATTGCATATTAGAAGAATTTAATACTTCATTTCCAAATTCGTTTAATACATCATCTAAATCCATAACTACTCCATCCTATTCTTATAAATTATACTGTCATTAATTCTGTCTCTTTTTCTTTTATTTTATCATCAACAATTTTATTATATTTTGTTATCAATTCTTGAACTTCATCTTGTAAAGCTTTAACATCATCTTCTGTAAATTCAGCTTTCTTTATATCATTATTAGCATCTTGTCTAACATTTCTTAAAGCAATTTTACATTCTTCACCAATTGTTTTAGCTTGCTTTACATAATCACGTCTTGTATCTTCTGTTAACGCAGGAATATTTAAAATTATTACCTCACCATTATTATTAGGTGTTAATCCTATATTTGCTTCATAAATAGCTTTTTCCATTAATCCTAAGCTACTTTTATCATATGGTTTTATTTGTAACATTCTTGCTTCTGGTACTGAAACTGTAGCAAGTTGTTTTAAAGGTGTATCTACACCATAGTAATTAACCATTACATTATCTAGTATTGCTGGATTAGCTCTACCTGCTCTAATATTTGTTAATCTTTTTTCCAAATTTTCAATTGAATTTTGCATTTTTAATTCTGTTTTCATTAAAATATCATCCATGATTTACCTCTTTTCTATTAATATTATATATTATTATATTACTTAAAACAAGAAAAAAATAGAATTAATCCATTTTTTATAAAAAAATGAGTAATTATTAATTACCCATTTGTTTTGCAACTTCTTCTGCAAAGTTTTCTTCTCTTTTTTCCATTCCTTCTCCAACTTCGAAACGAATCATATCTTTGATTTCTCCACCATTGTTTTTAACAAATGTTTTAACATTGATGTCTCCATCTTTAACGAATGGTTGTTCTTCTAAGCAGATTTCTTTATAGAATTTTTGAATTCTTCCCATTACCATTTTTTCAGCTATTTCTTTTGGTTTTCCTTCATTCATAGCTTGTTCTGTTAAAATTTCTTTTTCTTTTTCCACTTCTTCAGCAGGAACATCTGAAATTCTTACATATGTTGGTCTCATAGCTGCAGCATGCATAGATACATCTTTTGCTACTGATTCATCAACATTGCTTATTACTGTAAGTACAGCAATTTTTCCACCCATGTGAATATATTCTCCAAAAGTTTCATTGTCTTGTTTTTCTACAACTTTAAATCTTCTTAATGATAATTTTTCTCCAATTTTAGCTGTTTTAGCAACTATTAAATCATTAATTGTTCCTTCACTTGTAGATAAATTTAACGCATCTTCTACTGTTTCTACATTAGAATCAATAACTGCATTTAAAATTTCATCTACTAAAGATACAAATTCTTCATTTTTAGCAACAAAGTCAGTTTCTGAGTTTACTTCAACAACAGCTGCTTTATTACCTTTAATTTTGATTGCAGCAAGTCCTTCTGCAGCAATTCTATCAGCTTTTTTTGCGGCTTTAGAAATTCCCTTTTCTCTAAGCCAATCTATTGATGCATTAATATCTCCATTATTTGCTTCTAATGCTTTTTTGCAATCAAGCATTCCAGCACCAGTTTTTTCTCTTAATTCTTTTACTAGACTAGCACTTATCATATTTATTCTCCTCCTAAAGAAAGATGATATATAATCATCTTTTTATTTTAAAGCTTCTAAAAGCTCGGCTTTTTTCATTGTTGAGTATCCTTTAATATCTTTTTTCTTAGCTAATTCACGAAGTTCTGCAACTGTTAGTTTTGATAAATCTTCGGCTTTTTCTTCTTTTTTAGATTCTTTTACTTCAGTTTTTACTTCGGTAGCTTTTTTAGATTCTTTTACATCTTTTTTATCTTCTTTAAATGATTTTTTCTTATCGAATGATTTTTTATCTTTATCTAATGGTTTTCTATCTTCTTTTTTCTTAACTGTTTCTAAAGCTTTTTCCATAATATTAGTATTCTCTTTTTCATCTTTTACATAATCAACTATTTTTCCACCATTTGCTTCTACAATAGCATTTGCCATAACACCAGTTATTAATTTTACAGCACGTATTGCATCATCATTACCTGGAATTACATAATCAACCATATCTGGATCACAGTTTGTATCAACTATACCAAATACTGGAATATTTAATCTTCTTGCTTCTCTAATTGCAATCTCTTCTTTTGAAGGATCAACTATGAATAAAGCATCTGGTAATTTAACCATTTCACGAATACCACATAATATTTTATTTAGCTTTTCATATTCCTTTTTGATTCCAACTACTTCTTTTTTTGGTAGTAAATCAAATGTACCATCTTTTTCCATTTTTTCGATTTCTTCTAATCTTTTAATTCTTCTTCTTATTGTTCTAAAATTAGTTAAAGTTCCTCCTAACCATCTTTCAGCAACATAATAAGAATTAGATCTAATTGCTTCTTCAGTTATTGCTTCACTAGCTTGTTTTCTAGTTCCAACAAATAAAACTTTTCCACCATTAGCAGCTATTTTATTTAAAGCAGCATAAGCTTCTTCGATTTTTTTAGCTGTTTTTTGTAAATCGATAATATAAATATCATCTCTTGATGTAAAAATATACTCTTTCATTTTTGGGTTCCATCTTTTAGTTTGATGACCAAAGTGAACACCAGTTTCCAATAATAAATTCATTGACACTACTGCCATTTAAATTCCTCCTTTTGTTAATCCTCCATTATCTCAACTTTTTACACCACCATAAGGCACTAGGCATAAAAATCAATAATGTGTGTTTTTTTGAAAAAGCCATAATGATTATAACAAATTATTTGAGATAATTCAACTAATTTTTTACTTTTTGCTTTATTTTTTCAATCGTTACTACTTGAGAGTTTTGTAACATTATTTCTTGATAGTAATCATATAACTTTTTAAATGTCATATTAGCTGGTAAATCAACAATATACGTTCTTATATATTGATCATTATATGATCCAAGCAATGAATTTGGTGTATATATATAACTATCCCAATCATTAGTTCCATCATTTCTTTTAGTATATGTTATTTTACCACATTCCAAACATCTAACAGTACTATATTCAGCATCTTCTCTTTCAGTATCTATTACTCTACTACTTTTATCGCGATGTTTTTTATAATTTAATCTACATAAGATAGGATGTGTACATGATGTTCTTATACGTGACATTGTCATTTCTTTTTGTTTAACTATTTCTTCTTTTCTTTTTAAATTCTCTTTATACTCATTACCTAATTGTTTTAATTGTAATATTTTTTCATCATCTTTTATTTTTTCAACCAAATTATTTATTTCATCTAATATTTGTCGATTTTCTGCTATATTATTAGAATATTCTTCTTCAATCTTTAATATTACATGTCGTTTTTTTTCATTCATGTTATACCTCCGTAATAACAATTAAAATCATTGGCTTACATTCTGTCTCTTTATATAAATATTTTCCAAGTCTATCTCTAATATTTAATTTTATTTTATTGTAATCTACATAAGCATTACTTTTATTTTCATTTATAACTTCTAAAGATATTTTTTTAGCTTCATTTATTAAATCAATATTATCTCTTACATAAATAAATCCTCTAGTAACAATATCTGGACCTGATAATATTTGTTTTGTTGATTTATCTAATGTAGCACTTACAACAACTATTCCATTATCTGCAAGTAATTCTCTATCTTTAATTACTACTTCACTAATATCTCCAACTGTTTTACCATCTATTAATATTTCATCTACTTTTATTTTAAGATTTGATGGTACTAAATTACCATTATCAAATTCTGTTACCATACCATTTAATTTTAATATAATATTTTCATCAGTAAATCCAAGTATTTTTGCATTATTAGCATTTTCAACTTGATGTCTATATTCACCTATTACAGGAAAATAATACTTAGGATTCATTAGATTAATCATCATCATTAAATCCTCACTAGATGCATGATTTGAAAGACATGTATTTGGTACAATTATTAAGTTGGATTCTAATTTTGCAATATCATCATATACTCTGGTTGCTCTTTTTTCCATTCCATCATATACAGGAGATGCGAATACAACTGTATCTTCTTTTTTTATTTTTAAGAATTTATCATATCCTTTTATAATTCTTGATATATTTGAATATGGTCTTTCTCTTTCATCTGATACAATTACAATTACATCTTCATCATCTATGTTTTTTATTGTACCTATTTTTTTCTTATCAAAATTAATATATCCCATATCAATAGCATTGTATATCATGTTTTCAAGTCTACGTCCTAATATAACAACTTTTCTATCTGTTTTCATTATTTCATCTAGTAATTCTTGAATTCTATAAAATTGTGTTTGCGAAATATTAAATATTATTCTTCCATTATTTTGATCTAAAGTTTTTGTAATAATTGGTGTTATTCTATTATTAGGTGAAGTGTATCCTTTCTTTTCTGAATAAACCGATTCACTCATTAAGCAAAGCACACCTTTTTTTCCTATATAAGCTAATTTACCAATATCAGTTTTATAAGGACCACCAAATTTTTGATCAAATACAAAATTACCTGTATATACGATTGCTCCATCTTCTGTATCGATTACATAACATAAACTTCCTGGTACTGAATGTGTAACAGAAATTGGGAAAATATTTACTTTTCCAAAATTAATATTTCTATGTGGTTCTATTACATGTAAATGATCAGAAGTTATTTTATCTTCATTTAATTCTTCTTTTATAATATCAATTGTAAATCTTGTACCATATATATCTATATCTGGTAATTCAGCTAATATATCAGGAATAGCGCCCATTTGAGCATCATGACCATGAGTTATAAATATACCTTTTATACGTTCTTTATTTTCTTTTAAATAATCAAAATTAGGTATGATATAATCTATTCCTAGCATTTTATCATCAGCATACTTTAATCCGGCATCTAAAACAAATATATCATTATCTACATCAACAATATACATATTTTTACCATTTTCATTTAGTCCACCAAGACTAAATATTTTTATTTTACTCATATTTACTCCTTTCTTTAAAATATAAAAAGACTAATTAATTATAACACTTATTTATTAATTAGTCTAGTTTTCATTTTTAATATAAAAAGACATTTTAAATGTCTTATAACCATACAGCAAATAATACTCCTGCCATAGCAAGTACTAATCCTAAAACCCAAAATGATTTAACTATGTCTCTTTCATTGTATCCCATTTTTTCAAAATGATGATGCAAAGGTGCCATTAAGAATAATTTTTTATGAAAAATCATTATTGAAGCCATTTGGATTATACATACTAGTGTTTCTAAAATAAATACTCCTGCTAATATAATAAAAGTAACTTCATGAGATGTAAGTACAGCAATTATAGCCATAGTAGCTCCTAGCGATAAAGAACCTGTATCCCCCATTATAATTTTAGCTGGATATGTATTAAAGAATAAATAACCTAGCAATGATCCAACTAATATAAAGCAGAAAATTGCGATATCTTGGTGTCCCATAACCCATTCTGAATTCCAAGTGATAAGTCCAAGGGCCAAGAAAACAATCATTGAAAGACCTCCAGCAAGTCCATCCAATCCATCAGTTATATTTACTGCATTTGAACTTGCTACTAATATAAATAATAAGAATATTCCATAGAACCAGCCCATGTGAATTTTTATATTTAATGAATATATATATAACTGTGCTTGATGTCCACTTTTCATGAGTAAATAGAATGTTATAAGTGAAACAACTAATTGAGCAAATATTTTTTGAAATTCTGTAAGTCCAACATTATTTTTTCTTTTTATTATCAGTTTATCATCAACATATCCTATTAGGGCATATGCAATAAATACAAACATTATTATAAATAAATTGTTTGACCACTCTAGTTTATTTGTAAGTAATAAAATAATAACGGTTATAATCGAAGGAATTATAAATATAAATCCTCCCATTGTTGGTGTACCTTTTTTACTATCATGTTGCCCTCTTAAAAATATACTTTCAGATTGTTCAAATTTTTTTCTTTTCATTATTGGTATTATAATAAGCCCACTTACGATTGCTAATATAAATCCAATCATTAAAGCAAGCATTGCTTTTGCTAATACTAACACAAAATCATCTCCTAAATGCAAGATAAGTATATCATGTTTTTTTATATTTTGTACATATTTTTATTATACATAATTATTATTTAACATTTTCTATACATTTTAGAACTTCTTCTTTATCATTATGTGGGATTCTATCTTTACCTTTAATAATAAATTCTTCATGCCCTTTACCTAGTATAAATAAAATATCATTTTCTTTTAATAATTTTAGTCCTCTTTTTATTGCTTCTTTTCTATCAATACAAACTTCATAATTAGTAAAAGTATTACCATTTAAAATATCATTTACAATTTGCATTTCATCTTCATTATGGGGATCGTCATCTGTAATTATAAAGTATTCTGCTAATTCTGATACTAATTTACCCATAATTGGTCTTTTTGTTCTATCTCTATCACCTGTACATCCAAATATAACATATTTCTTACCTTTTGTATCAACTGCAGTAAGTATTTTTAATATAGCATCTGGTGTATGAGCATAATCAATAATAATTTTATTATTTTTATAATCTATTGTTTCAATTCTTCCACTTGGAGCCTGTAATTCAGGAATTATTCTTATAATGTCTTCTATCTTATAATTCATTGATGAAACAATTGATATCATAACTAACATATTATAAACATTATATTTACCCATTAATTTTGAATTAACTTTATATTCTTTATTTTCAAATATTAAGTCAAAACTTAATCCATTTATATCTGATTCATAGTTTTTAAAGCTATATGTACCAGTTGTACCATATGTTATATTAGTATTTTCTTCTAGCATAAATCTATCTTTATATGAATCATCTATATTTATAATAGCTTTTCCATTCTTTTTTAACATTCTAAATAATTTTTGCTTTGCTGAGGCATAATTATCCATTGTTTTATGAAAATCTAAATGATCTTGTGTTAAATTAGTAAATACTGCATAATCAAATTTAACTGTTTTTAAACGATTATTTGCTAATGCATGTGAACTAACTTCAAGTACTACTGTCTTATAACCATTATCATAAGCAGTCATAAATAAATCATAAGCATCACAAATATCTACACTAGTATTTGGTAAACTTTTGATTTTTTTATCCATGTAAAAACCAATTGTACCTATATAAGCTGTTTTAACACCTAATTTATTTAACATTTGATATGTTAGATAAGCACTGGTAGTTTTCCCATTAGTACCTGTAATACCGATTATTGTCATTTCATCTAAGTATTTATTGTAATTGTTTTCTAGATAATTACAAATATATTCTCTGGTATCTTTAACTATAAGAGTAGGAACACTATATTCTCCTCTTTCAGCTACTATTTTGGCAGCCCCATTTTCTATTGCTTTATCTATGTAATCATGCCCATCATTTACTTCGCACTTTAACGCAACAAATGTATCTCCTTTTTTTATTTTTCTTGAATCACTTTGTATATTTAACATATTTACCTCCTAGAAAAAAAAGACTTAAACCTTTACGCTACACGCATATGTCCAGTCATTTTATTTTCAGCATTTTCTCTAATATAATTATTTATTATAGGTGCTATTTCATTACTTTCTTTGCTAACGCTTGCCCATAATTCAAACATTTCTATATTATCTCTATCTCTTTCAATAAATTTTTCGGCAATTTTTTTATCTACATTAATTTTTTCTTTTGGATTTTCAAATCGATAATTCATCATTTCCATTAAATTCATTATCCTTCAACTCCTTCATTGATTAAAGCCGTTACTAATTTATTTGTATTATTATTGAAATAACAATCAAATAATACATCATTTCCAATCATTGTAGCTATTAAGTTTGTTGAAATTACTTCATCATCTAAATATGATAAATCTGAATCATTTCCTACTAAATTATTTGTAAGAATTTCTGTATATCCAGCATTTAATGCTTTAAATTTATCATTATAATTAAATCCTGATTGTACATCATTAGAACTTATTACATTAAGTAATCCATGCATAAGAATATGTTTCATATCATATCCTTTATCTATCTCATCGATATTAAATTCAAGTATGTTTGTACCATGATTATATTTAACTACTTTCTTATTTATAAATTTATTTGATTTTTCTATTTTTAAGTTTTTTATTCTTTTAGCGAAATTAGATAAATCTATGTTAGGAAAACTTTTATTAAAAATAGTAATTAATTCTTTAATATTTTCTTTTAAATCTTGGGTAATATCTTGGTTGCTATCAATGTCACTATATACATTTTCTAAATTTATCATTCTATCACCAAAATAATCATATCATATTTTAAAAAAAACGTAAACCTTTTGTCAAAAAAAAATCACTTTTTGTGATTTTTTATTATATTATAATATTTCCATCTTGATCAAATTTAAATGATAATTGACCAGGATATGTTTTTTTCTTTACCTTTTTATCATATCTTTCTTCATTAATATCTTTTTCTATGTTGTCATTTTGATATTCCATGAACTCATTTGTATCAATCATATTATCTGTTATTAATTTATTATTCTTTTTAATTTCTCTTGATAAAAACATTCCTAAATCTCTTATTCCACGAAAATTTTCTTTATATTTTTCATTTTTTTTATCATATCTATAGCATTCTCTTCTTACAAATTCATCCATAGCAATTTCAAATTCTTTAACAATTTCTCTTTCATCATCTAATACTACTTGAGAATTTCTTTTTAATAATCTTAAATAATTTCTTATTAAGAAAATATTTCCACCTTGAATTTTTGAACTATCATAATGATTACATAAATTATTTAATAAATCATAGTTTAATCGATTTCTATATAAGAATATTTTAATATTTCTTTCGGATAAGAATTTTAAATCATCTTTATATGTTACACCATATATTAAATTACGTTGTTTTCCGCCATATTTATATGATATTTTAAAAGGTTTACTTGTTTTTACTAGTTTATATTTAGATAAATATGTTCTTAATTCTTCCTGTGTTTTAAATAATCCTGTAAATTTAATTATATCTTTTAAATTATTATTATCTAGTGTTTTATGATCTTCAATTGTATTAAAATTAATTTCATCATTTTCTTGCATTAATCTATATTTTAGCATATTATCCCCTCTCGACAATTTATTATACATATTTATGCTTATTTGTCAAATTGCCCATACTATATTTTTTTTATTTCATATTTTATTATAGAGGTGTTTTTATGATTAATTATTTTAATAATTTAGATCATACAATACAAGCTTTAATCGCAACATTATTTACATTTAGTATAACCGCAATTGGAGCATCTGTTGTTTTTTTCTTTAAACATATTAATAAAAGTATTATGGATGCGATGTTAGGATTTGCTGCAGGAGTTATGATTGCAGCTTCATTCTGGTCTCTACTTGATCCTTCGATATCTATGGCTGAGTCTTTAAATATGATTCCATGGATAATAGCTTTTATCGGTTTTTTCACAGGAGGATTACTACTATTCATTGGAGATAAAATTTATGTTCACTTTAATAAACATACTAGTGACAAGAAAAAAAGATGTTTAATGTTAATATTTTCTATAACCTTGCATAATATTCCAGAAGGATTAGCTGTTGGTGTTGCTTTTGGATCTTTAAAATATGGATTAGATGGTGTAACACTTGGAGCTACTTGTTTACTTGCTTTAGGAATTGGTCTTCAAAACTTTCCTGAAGGCACAGCTATATCAGTACCACTTAGGCGTGAAGGATTATCTAGAACTAAATCATTTATTATTGGTAGTTTAAGCGGTATTGTTGAACCTATTGCTGGTGTACTTGGAGCTCTACTTGTACTTAAAGTTAGATATTTACTTCCTTTTTTACTAGCATTTGCGGCTGGGGCTATGATATATGTAGTTGTTCAAGAATTAATTCCTGAAAGTCAAACAAACAAAAGAAAAGACCTTATGGCCTTATTCACTTTAATTGGTTTTTCAGTTATGATGATTTTAGATGTTGCTTTAGGGTGATGTCTTTTTTTTACAAAAAAAGGAATAAAAATCTTTATCCCATAACCTGGCCCCCATTTACATGAAACACTTGACCTGTAACATAACTTGAATCAGATGATGCTAAATAAACGAATGTTGGAGCTAATTCATAAGGCATTGCTCCTCTTGCCATTGCGGCATCTGAACCAAGTGATGGTATTTTTTCTTTAACCCAACAAGCAGGTTGCAATGGTGTCCAAAAAAAACCTGGAGCAATCGCATTTACTCTAATATTTTTTAATGCAAGATTTCTTGCTAATGATCTTGTAAATCCTACAATTGCACCCTTAGTAGTTACATAATCTATTAGTTGTGGATCACCATAAAAAGTTGTAACTGAAGATAGATTTATTATTGATGATCCACTATTTAAATAAGGTAATACTTCTTTTGTTAAATAAAACATTCCATAAATATTTACCTTCATTGTCCAATCAAATTGTTCATCAGATATATTTGTTAAATTATTTTGTTGATATTGCACTCCAGCATTATTAATTAAAATATCTATTTTATTAAATCGTTCTAATGTCTTATCAACAATAAATTTACAAAAATTATGATCTGTTATATCTCCTCTTAATAATAGGCATTCACCACCTAATTTTTCGATATATTCTTTTGTATAAGAGGCATCTTTATCCTCATTTAAATAAGGTATTACTACCTTGGCCCCTTCTTTTACAAAAGCTATAGCACACGCACGACCAAGTCCACTATCACCACCTGTAATAATAGCAACCTTATCTTTTAATTTACCGCTACCTATATAATTTTTATCATCAAAAATAGGAAGTGGTTTCATCAAATATTCCATTCCCGGTTGAACATCTTGCTCTTGTTCAGGTGCTAAAATATTATATATCGTACTCTTCATACCAGTACTTCCATAATATTTATAATAATTATTTCCAAAATTATAATCGTAATCCATATATACCTTCAATATAATATATGGTATTACTAAATTTTAAACACAAAAAAAGGTAAATTATTTTTCTTTTACCTTATTTTTTTCATTTATTCTTTTATTAATTGTTTCAACAATTTCTTGATCTGATAACTGAGGATTATTACTTTTTTCTTCATAGAATAATTTAAATGATATATTCATTTTATCATCATCTGATAAATTATTATCATTATTAAAATATATAATATTTTTAAATTTATTATTTTCTAATGGGAAAAATTCTGTTGCTAAAAATTTTCTACCACATATTAAGCATCTTACGTCTTGCCAATTAGTTCCACTTATTTCATGATTATCAGATATTTCAACAACTATTTCATGTTTACAATTGCAAGTTATTTCTTCTATTTTATTTTCTATTTTTTTTCTTTTTTTATCTAAATTTTCTAGTTCTAGTGATTTAGAAAAAATATTTTGTTTAATATTTATAATATCAGCTAAATCTAATGATTTTGCTTCAAATGATACTTTTATACTAAATCCATTATCTATACCTAATGTTATTGGCTTACATGATAATATTTTAATATCTGTTCTTCCTTTTTCTTTCAATTCCTCTATTATAACTCTTTTTGAATTTTCTAAATCTAAATTATATACATCATATTGCTTTATCACTTGTAAAACCTCCTCCATAAATTTTACCACATATTTAATAAAAGAAAAAGACTTTTAGTCTTTAATCAAATAATTTATTAATAAAATAATATTCATGACGACAAAATATAAATAGTTTTGGGAAATATATATATATTCGCTTAATAAACCTTTTTCTAAGGAAACTATATTGTGATAAAATAATGGATCTATTAAAAATCTTATGTATATTAAATCTATAATTAT
>OCTW011556540.1_pt1 | contig 12777 bp, 12 predicted proteins | sample 1539671 | NCBI WGS metagenome assembly OCTW01 (sample SAMN02144230, study PRJEB22623) | gut metagenome | biome: sheep rumen | host: Ovis aries | place: New Zealand | reverse complement strand
TCACACAGGAAGAACTTGCGGGCCAGCTCTTTGTAACTTCTCAGGCGGTGAGCAAATGGGAAAGCGACGCGGGTCTGCCGGATACTGCGCAGATTGTTCCGCTTGCAAAGGTGCTCAATATTTCTACTGACGCGCTTTTTGGCCTTGAGCAGGGAAATTATGATGCAGTGACGGCCGCAAAGATTCATGTAAAATTCCGCGAACTGCGCAGTCAGATTGATAAGAAAAAGGGCGCACTTGAGGCCTGCGAATATCTTCTTTCTGAATGCGAGGCCAATCCGCTGAACTTTGAAATCTACATGTACTTTGTTCAGAGCGTTGCAAACTTAAGCCGCAATATCGAGCCCTTCGGCGACTACAAAAAAGGCATGAATGAAACTTACGACAAATATTTTGACGAAGCTTTGAAAAAATCTGTACAGATAATCCGCTACTGCAAGGAAGAAGATTTTGTTGAAAAAACTCACTTTGCTCTTTCCTGGATTTACATTCACTGTAAAGAATACGAAAAGGCCCGCGAGCATATTGCCAAGCTTCCTAGTATAAAATCTAACATGCTCAAAGAAAGTATTCTTGCCAAACTGGAGGGCTTTGAAAATGGCGTTGAAGCACAGCTTAAAGCTCAGCACAATAATTCTCAGCTCATGTGCTTGAGCTTCAACAAGGAGTTTGTATATTCCGCAGAAACTTATTTCTGGAACAAGCCTGAACTGGAGGCCGGATATTGCGAATGGGCTTTGAACATAATTTTTGCAATCTGTAAGGACCCGACTATGAAGCCATTCTGTCAGGGCTTTGTGAAGGATTTGTATGCCTTTAAGATTTGCGGTGAATTGAAATCTGGTCGTGTGGAAGATGTAAAAACCGCCCGCGAAGATTTTGCCGCACTCAAAAAACTGATTTATGATTATGTTGATTTCTGCGCAGCCGAGCTTGAGCGTAAAGACCTTCTGAATGCATATGATGAAAAGGGCATCTTGAATATGAAGCTTTACACAAAAGAAGACGGCGATCGCCGCGTAAAAGAACTTGAAGAAAAAATCAGGAACTGGTGCGGCGAGGAAGCGTTGAAGAAAGTAATGTAATTGTCTTTCAGCGAGGGGAAGATACGCTTCGCTAACGAGGATTGCAAAACTCGCTTTCCCCTCCTAACTTTTTACAATTTAGAACCTTCCTTCCCAATGCAAATCACCATTGCAGGCACCTTTTCATTTTTCCTTGCATATTCATTTTTATACCAGCCATTCCAGGCCCCCTGATAAACAAGTGACATAACAAAGGCATCGCCACAAAGTTGATATTTCAATTCCTCAGGCACCTTGTCGCGTAGGTGTTTTGGCGGCTCAACAGGATTTACAAGCAGGGACTCCAGTTCTGTGTGAAAGCTTTTTGCAAAATCAAGAATTGCAAAGTGAAAAATGTTATAAAAAATATATTCGGCGTCATCATTTTCTAAAACCGGAAGATTCAAGACTTCGGCGGGCTTTGTGGCATCTCCACTCTTCCCCAGCAAATTACACTCCTCATAACGCTCAATCACATCCTTATCAAAAAACTTTGGTGCAATCAAAGGAATGTCACTTTCTTCCCCGGCATAAAGGGCATAGCAAACCTTAAGAAACTGCAGATGATCCAGAGGCCAGAACTTGCTGAAGGTAAAGCCAGCTGCAACATCATAAGCATAAAAGCACAAGTCCTCGTGATTTTTATAAGGCCCGGTTGCAACTACATGACAACCATTCAGCTTGCAAAGGGAGTGCCCGGTAACATAATCCCAGTTATCTTTGTAATCAAGAGAAGTTTGAAAGCCGTAAGCATAGCCTTGCCACTTTGCCTGATGCTTAATACTCATAACATCGGGCTTAGAAATCTTCTGAGCTTTTACTTCGCGAACAGCTTCATGAATAATAAAAATTGCCGCAAACTGAAGGAGGCTTGCCTGTTGTCTTTCATTCAGCTTTTTATAGCAATCCAGCTGACGGATTTTTTCAAGCCAGGTTTCCAGCAGCCCCCACATTTTCTGAGCGTGTTTTTCTGCAACTGCTTTATCGTGGTCGTAAGCCTTATCTTTTTCTTCCTGAGTAAAGATGATAAAGCTTGTATAAACCTTATCTCCCTTGCGGGCCATAAAATCATAAGAAATCAATTCTTCAACAATAGGTTCAATGTAGGCTGCCGAAATCCCAAGGCCCTGTGAAAGTTCTGTAATCGTGAGCGGATTTTTATAGGCCATAATTAAAATATTCTGGTGGATGCGGCAGGTCCAGTCATTAACATGAAAAGCCTTGCAGTCATTTTCCATTTCGCCATACATCCAGATATCAAGCTGCTCCGGCTCGTAACTTTGCTTTTCGAATTTTTCCATTTCTTTTTTCTCCATTTGTGATTTCAGATTCATACGGGCGGTGTTGAGCCTGGATTTTACCGTGTTAGTATTTATGTCCAGTTCTACAGCAATTGACTGAAGATTCTGGCCATGAATAAAATGACGAACCAGAACTTCCCGATAATTTTTTGAAAGCTGAGCGATGAAGCTTCGAACCTTTTCTCTTTCTTCATTTTTGATGAGTTTGTCCAGAGCGGGCTCTTCGCTGCTTTCAAAATCAAAGCGGGGAATTACACCATAAGAAATGACAGGCTTTGAATATTTTGAACGAAGAAAATCGTTGAACTTGTGATTCAATATGCCAGTAAGGTAAGCCTGAAGATTTTCGATTTTTTTAGACTGCCCGCCCTGCCTGGCAACGATTGCACTTAAAAGAGTTTCGCTTACCAAATCTTCAGCCTGTTCAAAATTATCAGTTTTTTTGACTGCAAGCTTTAAAAGATATTGGGCGTAATCAAATAAGTCTTCTTTCATTTTTTTTCCTGTGATAAGCCGTGCACGCTTTTCATTCTTTTCTCGTATACTATTATAGTCGCAAAACTGTGGAAATGGGTCGGTGGATAATAAAAAAATTATGGGCGTTCCCCTTCGGGTCGCTATGTTACGGGCTCCGCTTTCGCTCCGGCCTCCTCAGAAACGCTGCTTTCGCTATGCTCAACCACCGTTTCTTGCGGTGGCTGCTTACAGCACCCTTCACAGCGCTAACGCATTTTTACTTGGGGTGGGGATTGTAGGGTAGGTGACGCTTATACTTCCGTCATTTTTACTTCAATATCAGTTCTTGTATTAATCACCGCAATTTGAAAATCATCTTCGTAAATAACTTGTCCTGGTACTTCGCTGCATTCAGATTTATAAAGCTTGAGCCCATACTTTGCAGCCATGGCTCGGTAAAAAGTCATCTGAGCATAAATATCGTTTCCCTTGGGATTATCCTTAAACCAGGTTGTTGCACCCTGAGGATTTCCGTCTTTATAAAAAGGAGGAACCGGCAGAACCTTTTCAAAATATTCCCTGTTTTTCCAATATTCTGCTGTCTCTTCTTCTGTCAGCGTTTTTGAATCAACAAGTTTTCCTATTGCTGTAAAAATTCCCCGAGGCTGCTTTGTGATATATGCAATGTCTGCGGTATGAATTCTGTAATATTTCATGTTATGCTATCCTTATAAGATACCATAACATAAAAACAAAATAATTACACTTTTACTTCAACCACGCGTATTGCAGAGGTATCATCGAGCCCTGATGCAAGGCTGCAGAACTTGTCCGCGATGCGATGGATGAATATATCCAGAATAATTCGGCATCAAAAAAAAGTTTTGATTCCTGGGAGCCGCTATCTCTTGGTGGGCATTCCTAATATCCCTTTTTTAGGAGAGGGGAAGGAAAAAAACTGCCCCCCCTAATATGTAGAACCCAAGCTTATTTTCTTCTATATAATATGATTAATATATGAATTAACTTTTTAGAAATAAGCAGTCCATCTGCTAATTGCTTTCCCATTTTAAAATAATTCCGGCTGCAGAGGATTTTTATCCGGGAACTCTTCTATCCACTTAAAAACAGAATCTGTTCCCAGCTGGATATTATACTGGCGGCAAAGTTTTGCAAGATATGTCATAAGTTCATGTTCGTGTGGACTTGAGCACATGTAGGAGTAGCCGAAAGTTTTCTGATAAAGTTCCTTGAGACTTGTGTTGGTTGAGCCAGTCGGAAACTTGCGGTCCAAAGCCGCGTAAAAATATTCTCTGTTTCCTTCCCTCAGTGTAAGCCCAATTCCAAAACAAATGATTGCGTGAACACCGGCCCGAACACAATAATTAACAATTCCTTCTATATTACTTTGTGTATCATTGATAAATGGGAGAAGTGGACTGAACCAGACTACTGTCGGAATACCAGCCTCGCGACAAGCCTGCAAAACTTCAAAACGGCGGCTAGTAGGGCAAACGCCTGGTTCAATTTTACGGCTGAGTTCGTCGTCTGCGGTGGTGAGTGTCATCTGAACTACAGCTTTGGTTTTATTATTTATGCGGGCAAGAAGATCCAGGTCTCGTAGTACAAGGTCTGATTTTGTAATTAGAGTTGCACCGAAATTATAGCGGTCAATTATTTCAAGGCAGCGTCTCATAAGGCCCAGGTCTTTTTCCAGTGGAATGTAAGGGTCGCACATGGAGCCTGTTCCAATCATGCAGCGTTTTCGTTTTTTACGGAGGGCTTCTTCCAAAAGTTCAGGAGCATTCTGTTTTACTTCGATATCTTCAAAATCATGAGTAAACTGATAGCACTTACTGCGGGAGTCGCAATAGATACAGCCATGGGAACATCCGCGGTAAATGTTCATGCTGTGAGGAGTCAGAATTGTTTTTGCGGTTACAAAGTGCATGAGGTTATTATACCGTTTAAATATGACTTGTGTTAGGCCACTGGTGGCCGGTCTAAGATGTTGGCTAACAAAATTTATCTTGGCTATAATAAAAACCTGGATTATATTTTTATCTACAGGGGCTCTCACGACTCTTGAGTTCCTGAAAGGAGGTTTCTATGTGTGTTGCATCTATTTATGAAGCACGAAGAGATATGTGTGCTATTTCTGCTGTTACCTGGCAGGAATTAAAACGTGGAGTTAGTCGTCTTTCTGAAGGTAGAAAAAAGAAATATCTTGAATGCTGTCTTGAAAGTTACGAGGAATGTTTTGACGTCATCCCTTACGACAAATTTTCCGCCTCTATTTGCGGTGAAATTCAGGCCCGAGCTGAAAAAGATGGAAAGCCTCTTCCTAACTACGATTCTCAGATTGCAGCTACAGCTATTTCAAATGGTATGGTGCTTGTAACTCACAATACAGCAGATTTTGAACAAATGAAAGAAAATGCCTTCTTGCGGGTGGAAGACTGGTTTAGGGCATAGCCAAATTACTTTTATGGTTTTATTCTTAAATCAAATGCCAAAACAGAGAGGTTGATATGAAAGTTCTTTTAGTAAATGGAAGTCCACGAGGAAACAGTAACACTTTGCTTGGTCTGCACGAAATGCAGAAGATTTTTGAAGAGCAGGGAATAGAGACTGAAATTTTCAATATTGGAAATAAAGATATTCGTGGGTGTATTGCCTGTGGTCGTTGTGGTCAGTTGGGAAAATGTGTTTTTGATGATGCAGTGAATGAATTTGCTCCTAAGCTTAAAGATGCTGACGGTCTTGTTGTTGGTACTCCTGTTTATTATTCGGCACCAAATGCAACTGTTCAGGCTTTTTTACAGAGGCTTTTTTATAGTGCCTCTTTTGATAAAACAATGAAGGTTGGTGCAGGATTTGTTTGTGCCCGCCGTGGAGGAACAACTGCTTCTTTTGATGTTTTGAATAAGTATTTTTCAATTAGTGGAATGCCTGTGGCAAGCAGTCAGTACTGGAATAATATCCATGGTGAGGCTCCAGGAGAAGCAGCTGAAGATTCTGAAGGAATGCAAACTCTTCGTGTCCTTGCCCGCAACATGAGTTTTTTGATTAAATCAATTTCCCTGGGAAAAGAAAAGTTTGGTCTTCCTGAAAAAGAAGAGCATGCCTGGACAAACTTTATCAGGTAAGTTGATGTATGTGGAATGTATAAGAGTGTAATTAAGAATGAAAGTTAGTTGTGACTAATTTATTTTTGTGTTATTGTTAGATATGTCTAACAAAATATTTAAAAGAACAGTTCTTGCTGTAATCATATTCTGTTCACTTTCGTTTTCTTATGCAAAAGAAAACTCGACCAATGATTTATCGTTCGGAACTTTTGCTCTTATTCAAAGCAGAAAAAGCGGCGGTGGAATTAATTTTTCATTTCCTATTTATTCATCTCAAACTGGATTTTTTATTCGGGATGAAATTTCCGCTTCTTTATACTTAGCAAATGATTTTGGAACTGATGGAATGTTAATCTCATTTGGAGATAAGCTTCACTTTGGAAAAATCATAAAAATAAATGATTTCTCATTTAGAACTTATGGTTATATGAAATGTGAGATAGGTACAAGCAAAGATTGTAACTATCAGTTTTTCTATGCACCGTTGATTCTGGAATTAGGAGGAGCCGGCGGTTTTGAATTCCTGTTTTTGCAAAATAAAGGCTTTTTTGTAGAATTTGGCGGAGGTGCAGCAATCGCGAGTTTTGGTGGGAAATCAAATATAGATAAATCTCAGATTGCAAATGGCAATTTCTGCGGCGGTTATGTTTGTATAACAACGGGAATGAAATATTATTTCTAAGGGAGTAAAAATGTCCGTAAAGAAACAATTCTTATTTTCATTATTAATTTATATTTTTGTATCATTCGCATTTTCTCAACCAGTAGCTGTTCGACAGTTATCTACACTTAGTGTTCTTGGTTCAAAATCAGAATCTGAAATTCAATTTACAGTAACTGAGGATGAAGGTGATTCAAAAACTATTACAATCCTGCCATTTTCCTATAAAGATAAAACTGTGGATCAATTTTCATTCAGTATTAAGAAAAAACAGGATGGAAGTTTCTATGCTAAAAATATTTCTGTTATAGCAAATAATGGCAAACAAATTACAATTTTAGAAGCTGAATTAATATTTAATTCAGAGCCTGAACTTAGAATTAATTTTAAACCTGGAAAAATGCCATTTCCAATTACCTTAATGAAGAGCGAGAAAAAATAAATGGAACAGTTCATATTTCGTCATATAAAAAGATACATAAAAAAACATTTTTCATTGGAATACAAAGAAATCTGCAGACGACAAAAAGAAATCTTTCCCAAAATGATGTCAAATGCTCCTGATCTTGGAGGAAAAGATAATTCTCTTGCAGGTAATCTTACTATGTTCATTATCTTTCTGTCATTTTACGAGGCTACAGATCATCGTCTGGACGGAAACGCGATAGATGAACTTTTGATTGAGGTATATAACTCTATAAGATTTTTAAGTCCTCTTATGAACATAAATCATAAGATTATATTAAATCCTTTTAGAAAATACCTTTACAAAAGTTATAAAAAATATGCCGATGATGTCAAAAAAAATCAGACAGAAGGAAAATGGCTTGAAACCTGGCTCATGCGTGTTAATCCGAATAATACAGATGAAGGCATTGCCTTTACTCTTGTTGGATGTCCTCTCGTTCAGTATGCAAAAAAATACGGCTACATGGAAATAATGCCGCACATGTGTAATCTTGATCATCAATATGCAAAGCTCATGCACGCAAAATTAATCCGCACTCATACAGTTGCAACCGGTTCAGATTCCTGTGATTACTGGTACGTGCCGGATAAAAGCGAAACAGCAATTAATTATACAGGAGTGATTATTTAATTATATATGACAGGAGCAAAACAATGAAATATACAGGTATGCCATCCGCTATGTGGATGCTTTACAAGAAATCATTTCGAAATCATCTGGTTTCTGATTTAGGTTTCACAGATGATGATGCAAACAGAATTTCAAAACAGTCAAAACAAAAGTACAGGGAAATTATTGAGAAACTTCCTGGGTTTGAAAAAGCAGATCGTTTTAAGACAAATATCGTCAATTGCGCCATGCTAATTGCTTTCTTGCAATGTATGGACAGACGTCCGACAGTAGAAGAGCTTACACTTTTTTACGAAAATGCAATGACAATGAGTGAGCTTGGAGGGGCTTCGGATTTTGTCAGAGAGTACACACTGGCATCAGATGGACCATATTGTGACTGCGGATATAAAAGGAGGAATTTGAGATGATTTTATTAATCGAATGTTTAATTGCAATTGCGGTTTTTTCATTGATTGTGGTACCAATGGACTTGAAAAATCCTCTTGGTGTAATAAGCGATTATCCGCCGGAAATCCGGAAAAAATGTGAGGAGCTTGGACTTGTCGAAAAAACTGAAAAAAGATTTTCTGCAAAAGACCTTGTTCGAAAAGCTCTTGCAATAATTGTTCTGATAGCAGCTGCCGTTCTTGTAATGATTAAAATAAATCATGCTGAAAATTTCTGGCAGGGATTTTTATATACATTCATTATCTGGCTTTCTATTTCCTGGTTTGACGCCCTTGTTCTGGATTGTATCTGGTTTTGTCATTCAAAGAGAATGCGCATTCCTGGCACAGAGGATATGAAAGAGTATCACGATTATTTATTTCACATTAAACAGAGCTGTATAGGCACGCTGCTTGGAATTCCTTCGTGTGCTGTAGTGGGATTATTTGTTGCACTGGTGTCGTAGTATTAGAATACAAGACAAGTGATTTAATGGGGTAGGATGACCGATTTTTTATTTGAATATGACCACATGCTCATACGTTCAGAGTACCGTACTCCGGATATGCATTCTCATCTTGCAGTTCATCTTGTAATTGCACTGGATGGAAAGCTGAATGTTGTTGTCGAAGATGAAGAATTTCAGGCAGATGCAGTTTTTATAGATTCAGATGTAAATCATACGATTTATGCAGATAAGGGTGAAATGCTTGTGTATCTTTTTGATTCAACTACATGGTACGCGGCAGAGATTCAGAGAAAATACTTAAAAGAGAATTCATATTTTACATTACCATCTGATACAGCAAAAGAACTTCTGAATATCTGGAAAAATTGCAAAGGAAATCTTAAGGTATCAGACAGTAAAGTGCTTTCTTTTCTGGAACTTACAAAGACAGAATATGATAATGTGGATTTTCGTATAAAAACTGTCCTTGAAACAATCAAAGAATTGCCAGAAATTCCTAATGATCTTGTTCCTTTTCTTTGTGATAAAGTGAATCTTTCAAAAAGTCGGCTTTCCCATTTGTTTAAGGAAAGTATGGGAATTTCTATGCACCGCTATCTTGCTCTGGACAAAATGAAAAAAGGTTTTCTTTATTACATGAAAAAACAGAATATTACCGAAGCCGCAATGAAAGCTGGTTTCGATTCTCCTTCTCATTTTGCTTCAACCTGTAAAAGAATGTTTGGAATTTCATTTTCTGAATTTATAAAAAGTTAAAAATAGCATCTAATTGAAAGTTTTTCTCCTTCAAAAGTAATAAATTGTTTTTGCGTTAGGGATTGTAGGGGCTGCCCTGAAAGGGCAGTTCCGAAGGAATGAGCGATAGCGGAACCCCGCAAAGCCCGACCGCCTTCAGGCGGTAACGCCCAAAAGGAGAAAAGATGAAAAAATACGATATCACAAAAGCTGTTACACTTAAAAAAGGTGTATATAAATTAAATGATGAGGCAAATTTTAATTATCAGTTGAACCGTGTAATTAACTGGGATGGTGGACGACTTGAAGATATAGAAAAAGTTGCAGGAAAAATTTACAACAGTGCTGACTGGAAACGAGAATTGATTGCACTTGGTGACCAGGCGATGAAGGAAGAAAGAACTGACAACGCAATTGCTTATTATAGAATGAGCGAGTTTTTTATGTACGATGGTGACCCCGACAAAAAGTTGTATTATGAAAAAGCAACAAAACTTTTTTACGAATATTATGCAGATTTTTTTGAAGGTGAAAATCCTCGTATACAAAAATTCGATGTTCCTTTTGAAAATGTAAAACTTCCTGTAATGCATGTTGTTCCAGAAGGAAAGTGCAAGGGAACTATTTTGCTGCATGGTGGAAATGACAGTTACTTTGAAGAGTTTCTTTTTACGGTTTTGTACATGCAGGAACAAGGTTTTGAAGTTTATATGTTTGAAGGTCCTGGTCAGGGTGGAGTAATGCGTCTTCAGGGAATGCATTTTACTCACGAGTGGGAAAAGCCTGTAAAAGCAATTTTGGATTTTTGCCACCTTGATGATGTTACAATTGTTGGAATTTCTTTGGGAGGATATCTGGCTCCACGTGCCGCTGCCTTTGATAAACGTATTACAAAAGTTGTTGCCTGGTCAATTTTTCCATGCTTTCAGGATGTGCTTGTTAGCGGATTGTCTGCTTCAACTCAAAGAGCCTTTCATACACTTATGAAACTTCATGCTCGTACATTAATGAATATTGTTTTCAAAAAGAAGGCTAAAAAATCTCCAATTATCGACTGGGGAATTAAACACGGCTGCTATGCCTATGAAGCAAAGGATCCTTATGCTTATGCAAAAAAACTAAAACTGTATGATATTGAACCTGTTGCAGATAAAATTACCCAGGACATGCTTATTTTAGGAGCGACAAAAGATCACTTTATTGATTATCACCTTATTGGAAAAGAAATTAACATGCTGAAAAATGTCAAAAGCCTTACCTTCCGATTGTTTACCGAGAAAGAGGAGGCTGAAAACCACTGCAATGTAGGAAATGGAAAACTTGCAATTGATGAGATTTTGAGTTGGATTTGCCGTATGAACTGAAATATCTAAAAACTACTTTATTTCTGCACCATCAAGATTAAGGCTTCCGGCCAGAATAGTGATTTCGGCTTTATGTTTGCCTTCTTTTAAATCACCAGAATAGTAAAGTGCTTCTCTGTTTCCTGTTTTTCCAACCTTGATTATTTCATACTCCTTGCCATCTAAAGTAACTTTTATGCCAGCTCCTTTTTCGCTGTTTCCTGTAAGAATAAAGGCAGAACCTGAAAAGGTTAGGGTAAAAGAACTTCCTTTCTGGCCTTTTGAAACAGTTCTTTTATAACACTTAAAAGAATACATAAGGCTGTGTTCCCAAGGGGTTTTATCATCATAGGTAAAGACGGAATCAAGATTATCAAAGCGGGTGATGTAGTATTTTTCACCAAGTGGAGTAATTTTCAGATTTTTATAGCAGTTCTTCCTGTAGGCTGAATAAATTGCCGCTCTTCCAGCCCCCTGTAAAGAGACTTTTTCGCTCAAGCCCAGTTCAAAATCACAAACTTTAACATCATCAATAAAAGCAGAAATTGTCATTTCTTCAAAAGAAAGTGAAAGTTTATGCCATTCCTTCTGCCACTTATCATCCTTACTAAGAGCAGCTTCAATGTTTCCATTTTTTACAGACTGGCTGTTTCGCATCAGATCCCATTTTCCATTTGCCTGAAGCTTAATCCAGATTCCATTTTTACCACTGTCCGGAAGATTATAACGGCCGCCAATTCCGATATAATTTTTTTCGGAAAGATCATCTGGGTCGAATCTGCCTTCAATCTGTACAGAATAATTAAACCAGCGGTCATCCCCAAGATTTGTAACAGGTTCCGGGCTGCCTCCCCATTCGCGGGCCTTATTTTCCAAAAGGATTTTTTGCTGCAGGATTTTTTGACCATCCTCTTCTATAACTTCAAAAGCACCTCCTTCATCGGTGGTGTAAAGGGGAGCCCCACCACGTGCGGAGAGAAAATCGTCAGAATAAGAAAAATCATCTTCGTAAGGAAGAGCCAGTACTTCATCATCCTTTTCTGAAACAGAAGAAAGACTTAGTGCTTCCTCCAGCGGATTTATATTTATAGTAGAAAGTGTAACAATTGAATTTGGCTTTATGATGATTTTACAGAGCTTATTCTTAATTTTTACAGGCGATTTTTTAAGACTGTCTGATTTTTTCCAGCTGGTCGTTTCATAAAGCCAGAGTTTTTTATCATCTTTTTTAAGTTCAAAAGTATATTCAATAGGATTATCTGTCGTATTTGTGATTACGCTGGACCAGTCACCAGTTTTTGGATCGCAGGCAGAAAGACAGGAATAAGTTGCTCCACCAAGTGCGTGCCCATCACCCGCTGCATGTCCGTCTGCAAAAGAAGCATCGTCAAGCATAAGCCAGCCGCGTTTTATAAAGCGGGAAAAATGAAGAGTCATAAAAAAGCCAGGGTCAAGTTCGTAGTAACCGCTCCATGGACTCTGGGCAGAAATCAACTGTTTATGACAATAGGTAACTCCATCATAATAAGCAGCAACTACCGGTTGGAATTCATACAGTGTCATTTTTCCTGCCGCATACATGGTGATTATACGGTTTGCAACATCAAGAACTCCATTTAGTCCATTTAAACCAGAACCATTTCCATCATAGCGGGAAACGCTTTTTGCATAACCCATTGGAGAAGAACCTTCCGACATCCAGACTTCCTTCCCATTTTCGCGAAGAGTCTGGACAGTTTCGTTTGACCAGTAGGTATAGTGACTTCCAATAACATCAATTGCGTCAAAGAGTTCCTTATTTTCTGCCATCAGATTTGCCTGATTCCAGGTGCAGACTTCATCACCAGCAACAATTTTAATTTTAGAAAAATCGTAAGGGGCCCTGCTGTCGGCTTTAAGATGATTTGAAAGATAAATTATCCAGTCGGGATCCCAGCCTCGTTCATTTTGGGTGGCACTTACAAAATCAAACTTAAGGCCAAAAGTTTCATAAGCTGCAACAAGATTTTCGCGGTACCATAAATAACGGTTTTCGTAGATTTTTTCTTTAGGTAAGTCAGCTCCGCTAATCTGTCCGCCCTCTTTTTCT
>OCTW011582847.1_pt1 | contig 12778 bp, 6 predicted proteins | sample 1539671 | NCBI WGS metagenome assembly OCTW01 (sample SAMN02144230, study PRJEB22623) | gut metagenome | biome: sheep rumen | host: Ovis aries | place: New Zealand | reverse complement strand
GTAACATTTTCTTCCAGCTGGAGACGCATCTTATCTGCTTTTTCGTAGCTCTGAATATTTGCTTTTACATCCTGCAATTCCTTTTCAATTCCACCAAGGTTTGACTGAAGCAGATTGACTGTGTTCTGCATTTTGTCGGTAAAGGCAGACTGATTTGCAAGGTTCTTGTCTTCTGCTTCTTTAATGCTTTTCTTAAAGGCATCCGTTCTTTCTTTTGCCACAGCATCCTGTTCTTCAAGGTGCTTCTTTGTATCTTCAAGCATCTGCTTGTAGGTACTGTTCATCTGTTTCAAAATTTCAGCAGACTTCTGCTCGTATTCTTTGATTGAAGCACCTGTCTTGTTTTCAAGGTCAGAAATCTTATCGTTAAGTTCATTGTGCTGATTCTGAACGGCAATGGCATAATCATTCATATTCTGAATAAGCTTCTGACTTTCTTCCTTGATTTTATCATCAGACTGGGCTTTGAAGCTCTCGAGGTCGCGGTTGAAAATAGAAGCTGAATCTTCGAATTGTCCCTTAAGCTGCTGCTTCCAGGTATTGAATTCTGCAAGGGCCGCATCAATTGAAGATGCTCCGTTTTCCTGTCTGATTCTGATTGTCTCTTCAAAAGATTTAAGGTCCTCAGAAAGCTCATCCTGAAGCTTGCTAAGTGAAGTCTGTACAAGCTGTCTGTTATTTTCGATTTCTTTCTTAAGGGCATCCTGAGAAGCCTTTGTAAGAGAATCAATGGAATTGTCTGTATCATTTTTAAAGCGGTTTACAAAATCCTGAATCTCATTTATAGAATCCTGCATATCCTGCTTTGTGCGCTCAATGGAAGCGGCAACCTTTGTGTACTGATCAGAGGCTCTGGCCTGAAGTCCCTCAATTCCGGTCTTGAAATCTTCAAGATATTTTGCTTCAACCTTTTTGCGTGAATCTTCATAAGTGTTTGAAATTGTAGTGAGCTTTGAATCAAGGTCATGCTTCCACTCTGCGAGGTCTGTATCAATTTCGTTGCTCTTTGTAGAAAGAATCTGATTGAACTCGGTCTCAAATTCCTGAATCTTGGCACTCATGCTGCCGGTTGCAGTTTCTTTAAGGCTGTCAAGTGAGCGGTTGATTTCGCTGATTTTATTTTCGATTTCAGCTGAATCTTCCTTAATAGTATTGCTGAATTCTTCGTGCTTCTGCTTCTGATTTGTAGTAAAGCCTTCGAACTCGCGCAGTACTCTGTTCTGAACTTCGGCCATTGCGGCCTTAAGACTCTTTTCAAGAGTATCGATGTCGCTCTCAGAAACCTGAATCTGAGACAGCTTGTATTCGATATCTTTTTTATAGGCCTGAAGCTGGGCATCAACATTTTCGAGAATGTTAAGGTGCTTAATTTCACTTTCGCTGACAGCCTTACGTACAGAATCTGTAATGATTTTTGTAAGACTTTCGAGACGGGCATCTGTTTCATTCTGGAAGTTATCCAGGCGGGCAGTTGTATCGCCCTTAAAGCCTTCGAACTGACGTTCTGTCTCATTGTTAAAGGCTTCGATTTTAGCAAGAGTTTCTTTCTTAAGGGCTTCGTACTGGTTGTCTGAATCACCCTGCAAAGCCTTGAGGGTCTGAGCAGTTTCCTTCTGAATGCTTTCAAGCTGATTCTCTGAGCTGCTCTGAAGAGCGTCGATTTTAGCAGCAGTTTCTTTTTGAAGTGCGGCAATCTGATTTTCTGAAGCATCCTGGAAAGAAGAGATTTTTGCAGAGGTCTCTTTCTGAATTGCCGCAAGCTGATTTTCTGTAGAGTTCTGAAGTGATTCAAATCTGTCAGAGGTCTCTTTAGAAATTGCGGCAAACTGATTGTCAGCCGAGGTCTGAAGAGTATCAATCTTAGAAGTAGTTTCTTTTGTAATTTCTTCAATCTTATTTTCAGTTGCGGTCTGAAGTCTTTCGAGCTTGGCAAGTGTGTCACTTTGAACATTGTCGAGGCTCATGTTCATCTGACTGATTTTTTCTTCGAGCTCAGGCTTAAGCTCGGCTGCCTTGCGTTCAGCTTCGTCACACTGGCTCTTGATTGCCTGTACTGAAGCTTCTGCATTCTGAACTGATGTTGTGGCTTCAGAAGCAACCTGCTTGAGGGTTTCAGAAAGTTTTTCCTGCATATCAGTAATTTCTGTCTGAAGAGACATTGAACGTTCGTTACACTGGCGAAGGCTTGTTTCCAGCTGAGTGCGGAGACCTTCAATGCGGGCCTTGTAATCTTCTTCTGTGTTAGAAAGCTCTTCTATGCGGTTCCCGAATACATTCTGAAGTCCGTCAATCTGCTGAGAGTATTCATCCTGAAGGCCTTCAAAACGACCAAGGTATTCTTCCTTGATTTTTGCGTATTCAGCATTGTAGATTTCGTTGAGGCTGTTAATCTGTTCATCCTGAGAACCTTTAAGCTCAGAAACCTTTCTGTCGTTTTCTATCTGAGAAGAATTAAGCAGCTCTGTAAAGTCGTTTATAAGACGCTGATGCTCGTCTGCAAACTTTTTGTGCTCCTCTACAAAGAGAAGATTAAACTCATTTACCTTTTTGTTGTTTGTTGCGGTTGCATTATCAAAAGCGGCGGTGTAGGCTTCCTGGAATTTCTTAAAGTCATCATCAAACTTCTGTGAAAGGGCAGTGTAGTTACCTTCATTCTTTTTCTGAATGTTTTCCATCTGCTTTGTGTATTCTGCTTCAAGCTTGTTGCTGTCTTCGTTAAAGCGGGCCTGGATTTTTCCAATGATACCATCGTTGCGGCCGCCAATGCTTTCAAGCTGCTGATTGTATTTTGTCTGAAGAGAATCTACCTTTTCCGCAAAAGCTCCGGAAAGCTGTTCGAGCTTTTCGTTGAACTTTTCGTTTATCTTAACAAGGTTTGCTTTTGCGTCTGTAAGCAGTTTGTTTTCTGATTCCTTGTAGGCGGTAGTTGCGGCAGCGGTCTTGTCTTCAAACATTTTAGAAAGTTCTTTTGCCTTTGTTTCAAGCTCATCATGAATAATGCCGGTTCTGTTTGTGATGTCATTTCTGATTGCCAGAGTCTGTTTTTCGAGTTCGCTCTGAAGTGCTGAGGTCTGAGCCCCAAGCTCCTTGAGGTATTTGTCTGTTCTCTGCTGTGCCTGTTCGCTGAGGTGTTCAAATGCAGTGTTTTCAAGCTTTTCCGCATTTGTAACAGCATGGTTGTAGGCTTCCTGAATACTCTGTTTGATTTCTCCAAGCGCTTTTTCTGCTTCTGACTGGGAGCCTTTTATATCTGAGGCAAGCTTTTGTGCTCTGCTTTCGTAATTTTCAATGAGGGTAGTTCCAACTGCCTTAAGCTGCTCTGCGTTTTTTGTAGAGAATTCCTTTGAAATTTCCGGAATCTTTTTTTCGATGGCAACAATCTGCTGCTGCTGCTTAGAAAGTTTTCCGTCGAGGGTTGAAATAATTCCGCTTTCTTTATGAAGTCTTTCCAGGTTTTCTTCTACCTGTGCGGTCATATCATTAAGCTCTCCGAGAATTTTTGAGTAGGCGTCAATTTGAGTTTTGATATTTTTTACGGCATTGATGCTCTGATCAAAGGTCTGCAGCTTTGCCTTGAATTCATCGTTCTGCTGCTTTAAAAGCTTTACTGCTGCGTTTGCCTGTGTCTGCTGTGCATGGAAGTCTGAACTAAGTGTATTGAAGCCGGTCTGAATCTTGCCGAAGGCCTCGTTAAGTTCATTTGTTTTTTTGTTTGCAAACTTATTAATTCTTTCCAGAGGGTCATCTTTTTTGCTCAGCATACGGAAGTACAAAGACACTCCCATTGAAATGACTGTTGAAAAGAGAATTGCAATTACGATTTCCATTTTTTATCCCCACCCAATTTTTTATATCAGTCTGATTTTGAATCAGAGTTTATATCTGTTTTATCTTTCCCGAAGAAGAGCTCTGAAATCTGCCCGTAGTGCCAGAAGGTAAAGTCCGCAATTTTAGATTTTTTACCAATCCAGGCTGAATGCGGAAGAATAAGCCAGGCTGTTTTCATTCCTATTTTATGAGCACCTTCTATATCATAAGCATGATTATTGCCGACATAAAGAATTTCTTCCGGAGCCAGATTTAATTTCTGGGCAAGCTGTAAAAAAGGAGTTGAATCCGGCTTAAGCGCACCGGCTTCTTCGGAACCAAGAACTACATCGCATATATCACGGATTCCCCAGATAGTGCCCTTCTGCTCCGGAGGGAAGTCTGAAAGTAAGCCGATTTTGTAGCCATTTTCCTTGAGCTTTTTAATAAACTCAATAGAACCTTTGCAAGGCTTGATGTTTACAAAGTATTTTTCAAGTCCTTTATAAATAACCTTTTCCAGTCTCTGCTGAGCTTCTTCTGTCGTGCAGTTGAGTTTTTTTGCCATATGAGAAGCCTGAACCTTTATGAATTCATTTGTGGCTTCTGTTTTGTGCATAATGCTGCGAACAAGACCATATTTGAGAAAGAAAATAGAATGCGAAAGAAAATAAGGCGCGATACGCAAATTGAACTTCCAGGCTCTGTAAAGAGTTCCGTCGATGTCAAAAGCTACTGCCTTAATCTGCTTTATATCAACATTATTCACCTTTCTATTATAACATAATATAGAAAAAACGTATATATAAAAATCTGCTTGAAAAATCAGAGCCACGAGTCTGCTTGTCTGCCCTGGTGACTTCCTGAGTTACTGTATATAAAGACGGAAATGCAATCAAAATCTTCATTGTCACACCGCATTGATTATAATATAATTTCATTTATGAAGGAAAAGAAAATCATTCTGGTATCTCTAAATGGACTTGGCAACAAGGGCGGTGTAGAACGCGTGAGCTGGTATCTGAATGATATTCTGAAGCGCAATTTTACGGAGGTCAGACTGCTGACCCGGGGCCGGCTTTTTAAGGGAAAAATTGGAAATCTTGTCTGGCCCTTTTTGCTGAGCCTTAGACTCTGCTTTATCCGCAATAAGATTGTAATTGCAAATTCCTGGCACTGTTTTTTGTATCCGGCAGAGCTTTCGATTCATCATGGAACAATGGAAGGGGCCTTGCGTCATTCTACTGTTGGAAAGACCGCAAAAATTACTGCCTTTATGGAAAAGATAAGTGCCCGCCGTGCTAAAAAGGTGCTGGCCGTAAGTATAAACTGTAAGAATGAACTTGTAAATTTCTATAAAATCAATCCGGAAAAAATCGAGGTTCTGAATAATTTTGTAGACGGAGAGATTTTTTATCCGACAAAAAGTGAGTCAAAGACAGAATCCAAAACTATCACTGTGCTTTTTGCCGGCTCCCTGGACGAGAGAAAGGGCATCGCAAAGCTGATAGATTTTTCAAATTATATAGAAAACTATAACGGAAAATACACCTTCAAATTTCAGATTGCTTCAAACACAAAAGAGCAGTATGGCAATTTTGAGGGAAAGAAGAATACAAAAATCATCAGTGGGCTTGGCGTTGACCAGATGCCGGACTTTTACCGTTCCGGTGACCTTCTGATTTTTCCTACAAATTACGAAGGCTTTTCTATGGTTACTATGGAAGCGCTTGCGAGCGGACTTTGTGTAATTGGAAGTGACTTTGCAATCCCGGAAGAAATTGTTAGTTTTAAATTCTGCCGCCGCTACGATTTTTCAGATATTGAAAAAACAGCAGAAGAAATAATCAGCCTTTACGAAGCTTTTCATGATAAGAAAACACAGATTGCGGAAGAGACAATTCGTGGTTTTGGCAAAAGGCAGTATGAAGAAAAATTTATAGAATATACAAGAAAGGCTCTGGCCGCGGAAAACTAATGATGGAGCTGAAATGAAAAAAATCTCAATTATAATTCCGGTTTATAACGCAGAAAAAACTCTTGCCGCAACGGTTGAAGCAATTAAAAGTCAAAGCTACACGGATTGGGAAATAATTCTTGTAAATGACGGCAGCACAGATGCTTCCCTGCGGGTCTGCAGAGAACTCGAAGAGACCTGTGATAAAATCCGCGTGTTAGATAAGTCTAACGGCGGCGTTGTGAGCGCTTATAAATTTGGAATCCAAAATGCTTCCGGTCAGCTTATTGCTTTCTGTGATGCAGATGATACTTATGCCCCGGATTTTCTTGAGCGGGCTGTAAAAATCATAGAGGAAAAAAACTGCGACTTTGTAAGCTTTGCCTGCACCCTTACCGAAGGTAACGAAAGTCATATCGAAAAAAATGCCGCAGAAGAGGGCTTTTACGATAAGACCCGCATACAGAAAGAAATCTTGCCCCACTGTCTTTTTAATGACTTTATTGCGGGACAATATTACAAGGTTCATGTTTACCGCTGGAACAAGGTTTATAAAAAAGAACTGATTGACCGCTTTTTAGATCAGCTGGATGAAAAGTGTTTTCAGATTGAGGATAATATTTTTACAAGTCTTGCAATCCTTAATGCGGAAACCTTTTATATAGATAATACCAGTGTTTATAATTATATGATAAGGTCTCAGTCTATTACCACAGCAGTTTCTGAAAATCTGATAGATAAATACACTTATTCGCTTTCAGTTTTAAAGGGCCTTGCAGAAAAATACCTTTCCACTTTTAATCCAAAACAGTTTATTTTTTTAGCCTGGGAAAATTATAGAATTGCTTTTAGAAAAATTGCAAAGGGCAGCAGCTTTAAAACAGCCAGAGCCGCCATCAAAAAAATAAGGGAAAGCGGTTATATAGAAAATGTAAAGCTTAGAGAGATAAAGCTCTTAAAAAATTATCTTTTTTATTTCTTTTATAAAAGCAAAATGGATTTGCTGCTATATATCAGTTTTAGGCTTCTTTAGGAGATCTGAATAATATGATGAAAAGTATAAAATTTTCCTGCGTAGTAATAAACGGAAGATTCCTCGAACAGAAAATTACAGGGGTTCAGCGTTTTGCTCTTGAGGTGACTAAGGCCCTGGATGAGTTTGCCGCTTCGTCTCCCTTTCCTTATATTCTTGCAGTTTCTCCCGCAGTCAGGGAGGAAGTTCTTCCTCAGTTACAAAATATCAAAATTGAAAGGGTTGGCAGCCGTTCTGGAATTCTCTGGGAGCAGACACAGCTGGTGTCTTATCTTAAAAAACATAAGGCTCTTGTGCTTAATCTTTGCAGTGTAACTACACTTTTTTATAAAAAGGCTTTTGTTTGCCTTCATGATATTTGTTATTCTCTGCATCCGGATTTTGTTTCATCAAAAAATAAACTGACTCGAGCCTGGCACAGACTTCAGGATTCCTGCGGAGCCAGAAGGTCTGTAAAAATTTTAACGGTTAGTAATTTCAGTAAAAAGGAAATTGTGGATTATTATTCGCTCGAGTCTTCAAAGGTGGTTGTTGTTTATAACGGCTGGCAGCATTTTAATCCGGAAATTCAAAAGGATGATTTTGCAGAACGATTTGATTTTCTGAAAGAGGGCGAATATTTTTACACAATGTCTACGCTCAAGAAAAATAAAAATTTTAAGTGGATAGTAGAAAATGCAAAATATAATCCTGATAAAACCTATGCCGTTGCCGGAAAAATTGATGTGAAAAAATTCGGTACTTCGGCAGAAGAATACGAAGCTCCAAATATTCATTATCTCGGATATGTCAGTGACGAGGATGCAAGGCTTCTGCTGAAGCACGCAAGGGCTCTGATATTTCCATCTCTTTATGAAGGCTTTGGAATTCCTCCTCTGGAGGCACTCGCTATGGGTACTCCGGTAATCTCGTCTAATGCAACCTGCTTGCCAGAAATATTTGAAGATACAGTTCATTATATAGATCCTTATAAGGCTGATGTAAAGCTGGACTCTGTGCTAGAGTCGCCTGTATGTGATGCGGGTAAACTCCTTGACCGTTACAGCTGGCGGAACTCTGCAAAAATCATTTCAGACACTGTGGCTTCCCTGCCGGGTCATTCTCTGCCGGGGTCAATTGTGTAAGACCGGCATTTTAGATATAATCGTCTTTTATTAGGAATAAAAGAATGCCTGGTTTTTATGATTATTATGATGTTGCCGTAGTCGGCGCGGGACATGCCGGAATTGAGGCGGGACTTGCCTGTGCCCGCATGGGACTTAAAACTATATTGATTACCCAGACTCCGGACGCTATTGCCCGCATGAGCTGTAACCCTTCTATCGGTGGAATTGCAAAAGGAAATATTGTCCGTGAAATAGATGCTCTCGGCGGCCAGATGGCCAAGCTGATTGATAATTCTATGATTCAGTTCCGCATGCTCAACAAGAGCCGGGGTCCTGCTGTTCAGGCTCCTCGTTCCCAGGCAGATAAAATTACCTATTCAATGCTGGCCCGTAAAACCTGCGAAACAACTCCAAATCTTTATACCCTGATGGATACCGTAATTGATATCCTTACAACTGCTTCGTCTACACCCCTGCCTCCAAACAGCGACTCTGCTGCAGAAAAGGGAACAATCCCGGGCGAAAAGCGTGGCGAGGCCCGCACCCAGGCAGCCCTTAGCGGAATGCGCCAGAAGGTTACCGGCGTGGTAACTGAGCGCGGGCGCGTTATTCCTGTGCGCTCTGTGGTTTTGACTACCGGAACTTTTTTGGGCGGCCGCATTTTTATTGGTGAATATGACGCGCCCTGCGGACGTGTCGGCGAGCCTGCCGCCTATGGTCTTACAGAAAGCCTGCATCGCCTTGGCTTTACAACCGGCCGTCTTAAGACCGGAACTCCACCTCGTATTCTCCGTAAAACTGTAGACTTTTCAAAACTAGACGAGCAGCCGGGTGACACAGAGGTTATCCCTTTCAGCTTTGAAACAGAGAAAGTAGAACGCCCTCTTGTAAACTGCCACATTGTATATACAAACGAAGAAACTCATAAAATTATCCGCGACAATATTGGCCGCTCGCCTTTGTACAGCGGTAAGATTAGCGGAATTGGTCCTCGTTACTGTCCAAGTATTGAAGACAAGGTTATGCGTTTTGCAGAACGCGACCGCCATCAGATTTTCGTTGAACCGGAAGGTCTTGAAACTGACGAAATATACCTGAATGGTCTTTCTTCCAGTCTGCCGGAATGTGTTCAGGATGCCTTTATGCGTACAATGCATGGTTTTGAAAATGCCGTACAGAGCCGCCCGGGCTACGCCGTAGAATATGACTTTGTTGAACCGACACAGCTTTATCCATCTCTGGAAACTAAGCGTGTTGCAGGCCTCTTCAATGCCGGTCAGATAAACGGAACTTCCGGTTATGAGGAAGCGGCAGGCCAGGGACTTATTGCCGGAATGAATGCCGGTCTTTATGCCCGTGAGCACATTAAAGTATGCGGACCTCTTGCGGAGCTTCCACACACCCTCAACGGTGTGCCAAGCTCAATGGAAAAAGACGCCTTCCGTCCAAAGGCAAATATGACCAATGAAGAAAAAGCCCGCTTTGCAGAAATTTCCGAGCGTGAAACTGCCGAACTCAATGCCTACGAGCGGGGAGTGCAGAAGAATGCAGGCTTTGATGCCTTTGATAAGATTCCGGATTTTGAGCCTGTAATCCTCGGCCGCGACGAAGGCTACATCGGCGTTTTAATTGATGACCTTGTAACTCTCGGAACAAAAGAGCCATACCGCATGTTTACAGCCCGAGCCGAATACCGACTTAAGCTCCGCCACGATACAGCAGACCGCCGCCTCGCAAAGTATGCCTTCCGCTGCGGCTTAAAAACTCAGGCCCAGTTTGACGCAGTAAACGAAAAATATGCTCGTCTGGCCGAGATAGAAGCACTTCTTCTTAAAAAGCCTGATATGGAAAACCCGGGCTACCCTGAGGCAGACTGGGAAATGGCAAAGATTGACGCTAAGTATAAATATTACATAGAAAAGCAGGACAAGAGGGTAGAGAAGCTTCATAAAATGGAGAATGCCCGCATTCCTGCTGATTTTGATTACGGTAGCATACCGTCTCTTTCGGCAGAGAGCCGCAATAAGCTCGAGGCAATCAGACCGGTTACCTTGGGGCAGGCTAACCGCATAAGTGGAATACGTAATAGTGACATTATGCTTTTAATGGTATATTTGAAGCGGTAGTTTCGACAAGCTCAACCACCGTTTCAAATATTCGATAGAACAAATGTAATGAAATGCTGCGCCACTGCTCGCATTTCTTAACCCACATGGTATATTTGAAACGGTAGATTGCAATCTGTTATAAATCCTGGACGGCACTCTTGTAGTATTCTTCCAGTTGTGGCCGGCACTCTATAAATATCTTTCCCATTTCCGGGTCAAAGTGCTTTCCTAAATCGTTCTGAATTATTTCAAAGGCTTCGTCAAAGGACTTTGCTTCCTTGTAGCAGCGCTTGCTTACCAGGGCATCAAAAACATCTGCCAGAGCCATGAGCCTTGCTTCCAGCGGAATTTCCTCGCCCTTAAGCCCTTCCGGATATCCGCTGCCGTCCCACTTTTCATGATGATAGTGGGCAACGTTAATTGCAATGCGGCGGAAGTCATCATCATTAATATCGCTCAGAACTTTTTCTACAATTACGGCTCCCTTAGCCGGATGCTCCTTCATCTTTTCGTATTCTTCGGGAGTGAATTTTCCTGGCTTGCGCAGGATTGCATCATCAACGGCAATTTTTCCAAGGTCGTGCATAGGGGCGGCCTTTACAAGCAGCTTGCAGAAATTAGAAGAAAGCTCAGTTTTTTCTTTATGCTCTAAAAGTCTTTCTGCAAAAATTTGAATGCAGTCGCTGGTACGCAGAATGTGGCCGCCGGTGGAGTTGTCCCGGCTTTCGACCATGGTTGCAATTCCCCTTATGATGGAGTCCTGCATGTCTGTAACCTGAAGGGTCTTTTCTTCTATAAGGCGGGAAAGGTCTTTGTTAAAGGAGTTTATGCTCTTGATGTAGTTCTGCTGCTCCGTGTCGTCCCTTAATTCAAGCAGATATCCCATGCGCATCCTGCTGACGGAAATCTGGTGGATGGTACAGATGGCAGCCTTTTCTCCGCTCTGAATCTTAAAATCCTGATTGCAGTGAGAATTCCATTCCCAGTCAGAAGCCCTGTAGTGCAGCTTTTTCCTTAAATCAGAAAAGCTCTCAGGAATGTAAGAGTCCAGTTCAATTTTTTCCAGCTCCGGGAAAAAGTGAAGGGCGTTATCATCATAGCTTAAAAAACGGTATTTATTGTCAAAGGCAATGTAGCCGTAACCGGCGCGGTTTTTGTAAACATTTATAAGATTCAGCTGGATGTCATAAGTATTGACCTTTGCGGAAAAATAAATGAAAAAGACTTCCATTATGATATAGGTGTACGGCATAAGGTTAATTTCAACACCAATGGCCAGGGGAATCAGATAGGAGAGGGTGCCGATTACCAGCATGCAGATAAGGATTTTCAGATTTTTCCTTGAAACCTTCTTTTTAGACAGAATTGAGTGAATTACAATTATCAGGGCCGAAACATTAATAATGCCTAAGTAAAGCAGATAGAAGAACATTGCAGGGCCGTTCTGGTTTACGATAATCGTGAGGCCGTATCTTTTTTCGATATAGGAATTTGCAAAGAAGAGATTGTTTTCTTTTGTGGTTGCAACAAGTATGCTGATTATGAGTCCGTAAACAAAAAGTCCGAAGCGCAGGGGAAAGTAAAACCTTTTGTTGCAGAGCTCCACAACAACCGGCAGCATGAACATAATTGTAAAAATGCTTCCGATGTAGGAAATCAGATTTCCTGTCATTGCTGCTTCCAGTGAATCTGCATAAACGGACAGGGCATAGCCGAAGTTTGAGATAAGGGTGGTAATAAAAAGCATGAGGTAATTTTTATTCAGCTTGCTTGTATTGATTTCAAAATAAATGATTATTGTAATCAGTGAGAAGAAAAAAGAAACTAAATAAACAGGTCTCAAATCCATTGAAAATATTATAACCCTCTTTTATTGAAATCTCTACTTTTTTTGCCCTACTTCTTTTGCAGAATGTCTACGCAGTGGCTGCCGGCTCCCACAAGCTCAGGCCGTTCGCAGTTTGCAAGCTGAAAGTCGCAGAAGGCCTGGAACTCTTCTTCTGACATTTCGTTGAGCTCCCGGCGCATATAGTCTGCGGCTCCGTCCGGTGAAATTATTTTGATTCGCTGGAGACCGGCGGCCTGGTTCAGGCGGTTTATATCGTCCAGCCTTACATAGTCGTAAAGGTCTTCTTCAGTACAAAGGGTGTGAAAGTCCGGGGCCAGCCCGCCCTTTGCGGCAACCTCGCTCCACTTGTGTTCCTTAAAACAGTAAGAGATTACGCTGTACTCATTCATAACATAGGCAACAAGAATTATGCCACCTTTTTTTGTGATTCGTTTGGCCTCGTTCAGCGCTTTGAGTTTTTCCTGGTCGCCATGAAGATGATAAAGGGGACCAAAGAGAAGGGTAATGTCAAAAGTTTCATCTTCTAAAAAGTGAAGGCTTCGCGCGTCTCCCTGCCAGGTTTTTATGTTTTCGTGCTTGGAGCGTAAGATTTCGAGATTGTGTTTTACCAGTTCTACGGCAGTTACATCGTAACCGCGGTGGCAGAGCTCTACGGAGTAGCGGCCGGTGCCTGCACCTATGTCGGCGATTTTGATTGTTCCGGTGGTTGAGTAGCCCGAAGGGCGTATCGAAACCACATTTTGAGAGCCGTCGTCTGTGGTGTTTTCGATACGACGCTCCGCGTCACTCAACCACCGGATGGCCTCTTCGATGTAGTGCAGGGTCGTGCGGAATTCTACCTGTCCGTGGCGGGTTTTGAGGCGGCCTTCTTCGTGGAATTTGTTGTAGTATTTTTCTATATTCGTCATGGCGGGGGCG
>OCTW011560159.1_pt1 | contig 12779 bp, 7 predicted proteins | sample 1539671 | NCBI WGS metagenome assembly OCTW01 (sample SAMN02144230, study PRJEB22623) | gut metagenome | biome: sheep rumen | host: Ovis aries | place: New Zealand | reverse complement strand
GAATATTTTGCACTTAGTAATCTCGACCGTTTTCCCTTTTATCTCGTACTCGATGTTCGACCGCGATTTCTCTTGGAGAAAAAGCCTTTTTCCGAATTCCTCCACAGTGACATTTTGCTTCGGCTTGGGCTGTCGCTTCGGAGTTGCGTTTGGTCGAGACTGCGGCTGAGGTCTCGGCTGGGGCTTGGGTTCCGGCCGTGGCTCAGGCTTTGGCTGCTCTTGCTTCGCTTCAACCACGGGCTCTGACGACGACTTTGCTTCGACCGCGGCTACTTTTAGAAGGGAGTATATCCTTTCGCCGAGCAAGTCGTAGTTGGATTCAAAAACCCCATCCACCCATTGGATTCCATCGAAGAAGTGGCGGAAGCGGATGTTGTTGTTTCGATCCTCTAGACGATATTCGACGCGCTTCGACTTGTTTAGCTTATCGGCGATGTCGAGCTCCCATTGCACGTCGGGAGAGGCCATGGATAAGCGGCTAGCGAAAACGAGGAACACCGCGCATTTTTCTATCGCGTTCTCGATGTTGCGCTTATAGTTCTCAACGTCTTTGGGCATGTTGCGCTCCGAATACCAAAGCGTGAATCCCTCTTCGTCCTCCAAGCGGTCCAGAATCGGTTGGATCTTCGCCATGTCCGCGTGGGCGTGGCATACAAACACGTCGCGCGGGACGTTCGCGAAGCGATCCGCTTCCTTTTCACGCTCCGATAGCGCCAAGCGGACTCTTCCCAGTTCGCTTTCGTCGCCTTGGGCGATCAAGAAGGCGTTCGCGCTAGAGGAATCGATGTGCTCGCAAAGGTCGATCACGTATGGGTAAAGGACCTTCTTTTGGTAGTCCGATAGCTTTGGCAGCCCTTCTAGCACATTATGGTATTCGTTTCGGTGGCTCTTGCGGCGATAGAACGCGCGAATCGTCTTCGCGACCGGGTCCTCTGGAAGGATATCGAGGATGCTGTCGCATCTAGCGACGATGTCGTCGGGATTCGGATACTCGGCGGATAGCTCTTCCTGGAGGCGGAAACGCAACTTCCCCAAATCGGCATCCAATCCGCGCGATATCGCAGCATCGATTCGCTGTTCAATATCGGCTTTCTCGGATTCGCTGAAAAGCGCGCCGCAATAGGTGCAGCGGTGGTATTCGCCCTCTTTGGTCAATTTGCATTGGCCGCAGGTGGGGCAGGATAGCAATGTCATATGATGTCCCCCTCGTCTTGATCTTTCAAAGATTATACCCTAATCGCCTATCGCGCGCTTCCTTATTTATATATAGGAACAACTCGCTGAATCGATGGACCCAAAATAAAAAACTTCGATTGGCTCGAAGTTTCATTGATTCTGATTGTCGGAAGCTTCTACTTTGTCCTCTTCCGGTGCCTTGACCTCGTTTTGGGCCTCTGCCGAGGGTTCTTTCTGCTCGATTTGCTCAGCCTGTTTGGATTTATCTTCGGATGTGCTTTCCACGTAGAGGTTCACGATGATCGAGGTGATAAGCGCTGTCACGACGATTCCGTATATCCCTAGAATCACCGTGAGGATTCTACCCACGAAGGTGGTCGCCGAGAAGTCGCCGAATCCGATGGTCGTGACCGCGGCGAAGCAATACCATAACGCATCGCCGAACTTCTCCATGCTCGGCTCTATGAAGCTAAGCGCGATCGAGACGGTGACGATCGTGAAGATCAAGCCCGAGATGATCTCGATCGCGTGGGTCTTCGTCAGAACACGCCACAGTTTGCGCGGATTCTTGCCGCGCAATATGGAATACAAAGTCAAGCCCACGCCCTCGACGATTAAGTAGAACCCAAAGAAGGTGAAATGATTCGTCGGATCGTTGAATAGCAAAGCCATAATCACGACGAACAAAGCCCATAGAATACCTAGAATCACGACGCCGACTTGCCATTTTTTCGGCTTGGGCTCTTCTCGAACGCGCATATAGATGAGCTTGCCAAGGCGAATCGTCGCATAGGCAATCGCGAAGAAGAAGGTCGCGTTATCGAAATATCCCACGATGAAGACGACAAGTATCGCAAGAAGAAGATAGGCAATCGCGAAGGGAAGCGAGGTCTTGAGCACGCTTTTCTGCCGCCTGATGGTCATTGCCACTATCTCCTGGGCAAGCGCGATAAGCGAAGCTAGAGCGACGATCAAACCGAAAAGAGCCATAAAGACCTTTGGGTCCATATTGCCGTCATCGGTGATCGCGGTCTTTTTGCTCGCAATCGTCACCAGGGTGAATCCAAGGATGAGGGTGAATAAGGAGATGCCTGCGTTGATGTAGGCGATGATTTTGTCACGCCGCTCGATCTGGGCGGGCGTTAGGGGTGCTTTGTTTTTCATATCCTTAACATTATAGCATCTCATAGAACTGTTCGTGGCATGAAAGAAGAAGGATATCGGTGACGCTTTTGGGCCATTAGGTGAGCGCACGAAACGCCGAACGCGGGTGTGGCGCTTTTGTGACGCGTACGGATTATAATCCGGCATTGTCAATAGAGGTCGTCTATCATGAAGCACCCATTTATCGCGTTATCCATCGTCGCCGTCGCCGCAGGCGCTATCTGCGCGCCGTTTGCATTGAGCCAAACAGCAACATTTGAGCCTTTAGCTGCCGAAACGGCCGCAACCGAGCATATCGTCGAAATCACCGAGTTCGCCTATACTTCCGTGGTATTAGATGGAAATGAGACGAGCCAATTCCTTCCGGCAAGACTAAAGAACGAAGGAAACTACTGCATGTTTGAGCAAGTCCTGTTCGCGAGTTCCCATTTTAACGCAAACGGCAATCTTTTTGACGCCACGCTCAACTCACCCGTCAAGGATTCGGGCGAGCCACGTGGCAAATTCTATATCACCATAGAGACGTCCCGAGTTTTCTACGCGAACCGAGATGACTCCACAAACGGAAGGCCGCTTGCCGTTCGGAACTTCTCAGCGTTAACGAAGATCGAACTCTATCCCGGAGAGGGCAATGCGGTCACACTAACGGACCGACCTGATTCTGACAAAGACAAATGTGACTATTATGATGGCAAGCAGGATGGCGAGGAAGAGCACTATGTTTTCACTTTGGCCCCCGATTACATCCATGAGTCTTTTGGGACGTATATGACTCAATATCGCTTCACCTTTTCCAATGCTAAAGAAGGCGACCGCTTCGTCGTCAAAAAGATCGTCCTGACTTATACTTGCTAATCATATTCAATAAGGTTAGAAAAGCCGGATTGCTGTAAACTGGAACCCGTAATTCGGACAGTCTAGAAAAAACCGGGCTCACCTCATAACGGTTGCCCGGTCTATTTATTTGCCTTCCTCGCCGGCCAATGCCTTTTGCTTGGCCTCCCATTTCTTGCGCTCGGAGGTCACGAGGATCTTCTTCCTCATGCGGAAGGTGCTTGGGGTGACTTCGACGAGCTCATCGGAATTGATGTAATCGAGGCAAGCCTCAAGGGTCATCTTCCTCGGCGATTTGAGGACGACGGTCTGATCTTTGTTCGAGCTTCTGACGTTGGTCTGCGGCTTCATTGCGGTGACGTTGACCGCGAGATCCACTGGGTAGCGGTGCTCGCCGACGATCATTCCCTCGTAGCAGGTCGCGCCAGGGAGGATGAACATCGTCCCATGCGCCTCGACCTTCTCGATGGAGTAGGGCGTGGCTTGCCCTTTATCGACCGAGACAAGGACGCCGATCTGGCGCTCGCCCACAGAATGCCCATACATCGGGCGGTATTCCTTGAAGGTGTGGTTGATGATGCCATAGCCTTTCGTGAGGGTCAGGAAGTTATTGACGAATCCGAGCAATCCCCTCGAAGGGATGACATAGGTTAGCCTTGTGGATCCGTTCGCGGCCATCATGTCGTCCATGATCGCCCCGCGTGCGCCGAGGGTTTCCATGATGTCGCCGACGAATTCGTCCGGCACATCGATCTGCAGGTCTTCATAAGGCTCGCATTTGACCCCATCGATCTCCTTGATGATGACGTGGGGCTTCGAAACCTCGAGCTCATAGCCTTCTCTCCTCATGGTCTCGATGAGGACCGAGAGGTGAAGCTCGCCGCGCCCAGAGACGATCCATGACTCGGTGTTAGGGATCCTGGAATAACGTAGGCTCACGTCGCGCTGAACTTCGGCGAATAACCTATCTTCAATGACTCTGGCGGTCACGAATTTGCCATCTTGTCCGCGAAGGGGTGAGCTATTTGTGCCGAATTCCATCTGGAGCGTCGGCTCGTCGACGCGGAGCTTTTCCATCTCACGGTAAGTGCCTGGGGCGCACAATGTGTCGCCTACATTGAGCGAGCTATTGCCCGCGATCGCGCAGATGTCTCCACATTCGACCTCATCCACCTCGACGCGGCGGAGGCCATGGAAGGTATAGAGCTTCATGACCTTGAAGTCGCGAGAAGCGTCAGGGGAAGTGTAGTCGCTGATGGTATCGCCCACATGGAGCTTGCCAGCCCTGATCGTGCCGATGCCGATGCGGCCCACGAACTCGTTGTAGTCGACGAGGGCAGGTTGGAACAAGAAGGGATCCTCTGGCGCGCATTTCGGCTCAGGAATCTCTTTGATGATCGTCTCGAAGACCGGCTGCATGCCTGGCTTCTGGGTCGATAGGTCAGGGGATAAGGAGGAAGTGCCGTTGAGGGCGCTCGTGTAGACGATTGGGAAATCGAGGAATTCGTCGGGGGCGCCGAGCTGAATCATGAGCTCAAGCACTTCATCGACAGCTTTCGCGGGGTCGGCGTTAGGGCGGTCGACCTTGTTGATGACGACGATCGGCTTGATGTGGTTCTCCAGCGCGTTCTTCAAGACGAAGCGGGTCTGGGGCATCGTGCCTTCGAACGCGTCGACGAGCAATAAGCATCCGTCGACCATGTGCATGATGCGCTCGACCTCGCCGCCGAAGTCGGCGTGCCCTGGGGTGTCGACGATATTGATCTTAACCCCATCGTGGATGACTGAGGTCGTCTTGGCGAGGATCGTGATGCCGCGCTCCCTCTCTTGGGGGTTGCTGTCCATCGCGCGGTCGACGATGGCCTCGTTCTCGCGGAAGGCGCCGCTAGAGGAAAGAAGGGCGTTGACCAAGGTTGTCTTTCCGTGGTCGACGTGGGCGATGATCGCGATGTTTCTCATATTCATAGCAGGGCCTCCTCAGGCGTTTTTGCCGTGGATAATGTTATTCTTTCGCGTATAGGCGCGCAAGAAAAAACAGGAGACGGGCGCAACGCCTGCGCCTGAATTCGCGGATAAATCGATAGTTTTTGCTTGAATTACGGGCAAAAAAGCGCTTACATAATCTAAAGTTTTGCAAAAAGAAAGGAACAAAATATGAAAAAGAACCTATTCAAATTGGGAATGGGCGCGCTTGCTTGCGGTCTGCTTGTCGCTTGCGGCGGCGGAAATAACAGCAGCGTTCCGGCTGAATCGAAGGGATCTGCCGACGCTTCTGCTCCTGACTCCGCCCACGTCATCGAGGCTTCGTCCGAAGCGATTCACGAGGCTTCGTCCGTTGAAGTCGATCCTGATCTCTCCGCCCCTGAGATTGACGAATCCGAGCCTGAACTCTCCGCCCCTGAGATCGACGAATCCGAGCCCGAAATCGATCAATCCGAAGGCGAGCCGATCGTTGTCTCTGAGCAGGGCGATAATTCCGAAGAGGTTGCCGAAACCAAATATGGCCTAGTCGGAAGCTTTGCAGGCGGAAGCTGGGATAACGACATTTTCCTCACTAAGGTCGAAAACGAGGAGGGCGTCTATTCCGTCGAGCATCGCTTCGAGATCGGCGATGTGTGGAAGATCCGCGTCAATTCCGCTTGGGCGACAAGCTATGGCTATAGCAACCTCTATTTCAAACCTGAAAGCGAGTTCGCATCTTGCTTCCAGGCCGGAGATAGCAACAACGTCAGCGTCTTGAAGTCCGGCAACTACGTCGTTTACTTCACCGAGAATCCCGAGGGCATCACCGTTGACGGCGAAATCGACGCCGAGCAGTCCGAGCCCGAGCATACCTGGGGCCTCGTTGGCACCATGAATGATTGGTCAAGTGACATTCTTTTTGAGAAAGATGTGATGGCCGTTGGCGAATGGACTTTGCGATATGCGTTCGAGCCCGAGGCGCAATTCAAAGTCAGGGCCGATGCGAAATGGGATATCCAATTTGCCTTTGGCGATTGCGAATTCATGGGCGAAGCTGCGAATTACTTCTCTGAAGGAGGTAGCGGAAACATCGTGTTCTCCGGTGCAGAAACGACAAATTGCCAGCTCGTCGTCCGCTATTATGGCGCGGGTAATGTCGAGAACGCCCTATTCATCGAGTTCCACTAAATCATTCCTACTTTCTACAATCGCTGCCACCTCACGAATTGGGGTGGCTTTTTGCTAACGTCTTCAGGGGTGTCAATTGACGGATAGGGTGGTATAACAATGGGCGTATGAAAAGCGGATCTTTGAGCATAGTCACGAAGATGGCGATAGCCGCGATGTTCATCGCCCTCGTTTTCGGGGCGACCCTCATCGCAATCCCTTTTGGCGCGAGCAAGATCCATCTAGGCAATCTCGCCTGCATTTTGGCTGGCATGCTTTGCGGGCCCCTCGTGGGCGGGATAAGCGGAGCGGTGGGGATGGGACTCAACGACCTCATCTTCTACGGCCCAGACACCATTCTCCGCACCGTGGTCGTCAAGTTCCTCCTCGGGTTCTTCGTGGGGCTATTCTTCCGAGTGGCCCTAAGGAAAACGACTTTCCTCCAGTACGCGCTTTTCGCGACATCCGCCCTTTTCTATCTCCTATTCGGATTAAGCCTATCCATCTATCTTGCTGGCGGGGCGTTCCAGATATTTGGCAGCAACGTCGCGATCCCGATCTCGCTTATAGTCGTGAGCCCGATCCTTGCGAGCCTATTGCTATTAGGCTTCTTTGTCGGGAAATATAAGCTGACTGGAATCGCCAAAGCCGCGCTTCTTGCATCGTCATTAGCGACCCTAATCAACGTCATCGCCGAATTGCTATTAAAGATTCCGCTTAAGATGCTTTTCGCCGATTTGACCTTCGAAGGGGCGATCGCGTACTCGGTTGCGAGCTTGCCTAGCGCGCTTGCGACCTCTTGCGTCACCATCGTGATTGGCGTCTTGCTTTTGCCGCCTCTAAAGCTCGCAACCGACCGCGTCAACCCGTTCCCGCAAGGGGTTGAGAAACCAGAATCTGAAGACTGAGTTTCCGTTAATCGCTTTCTTGTGTGCGCGCAATTAAAAAAATGCTTGCCAATAAATCGCACGTTGCTATATTTATTTAGCATTTTTTGCGCAAACGATTATTACGAAAGGAAATAAGCACATGAAATCTAAGTTTCTATTGACCATGAGCTCGGTGCTCCTCGCGGCGACCCTCGCTTCTTGCGGCGTGGCCCAAGCAAGCAGCGTCAATTCTCAGCCGGCCTCCGAAGGCGGAAACGCGTCTGTCGTTCCGTCGGAAGATTCCAACAAAGGCAACTCCGACCAGGATCCTGATGGCTCTGAGCCCGAAGTCATCGACTCGAAAGAGCCCGAAGTTAGTGACCCGAATGTGCCCGAAGTCGCGAGCGATTGGCTGGAGAAATTCTCCGAGAAGCTCGCGGAAGGCAACTTCACCGCCGAGGCCGGCGATGACACCTATGGCGATTGGCTGACCGTCTTCGGCATCAGCAACGAGGTCTTCGTCGTCGACTATGTTCCCGCCGCCGAAAAGGAAGGCGCGGCCGATTATGGCGTCGTCATCCATGACGGTGTCGTCTATTCCTTCGGCATCGATGCCGCTGGATTAAGTGGCTTCAAGGCCGTCGTCGAGCTGACCGAGGAAGATGATGACGCCATCGTCTATGATTTCGATTACACCCCGATGGATCTGCTTGCCGTCGATTGGGAAGATAACGGCGACGGCGAATACTCCACCGATGACGCTGGCTTCAAGACCGCCTTCTCCATCCTCTGCGGATGGGGCTCGGAAAGCGCGCCGTATTTCAGCGACATCACGATGGTCATCGAAGACACCTATGACCGCGCTACCCTCACCGGCAGCGTCGAAACCGAGGATGGCATAGTCACCGCCGAGATCAAGATCGGCTCCATCGGCAAGACCAAGATCCAGGCGGTCGAGGATTGGCTCGCCGATCCCGTCATCCCGCAGGCAGACAAGGATTACGTTGGATTGTTCCAGACTGCCATCGAAGACGAGAACTTCACCGCGGTCTCATCCGAGTCTGGCGATGAGTGGTGCACCTTCTATGGCTTTGGCCCGAACGCGTTCTACGTTGATTATTCCGCCATGGCCGAGTCCCAATATGAAGTGGAAGACTATGGCTTCCTCATCTATGATGGCGCCCTATATTCCTTCAGCATCGAAGGGGATGCGCTTGCTAACTTCAAGCTTCTCGACGATGGAACCGAGGAACCCTGGACCGATGTCAATGACACCGTCTATGGCCCGATGTTCCTTGCCGCCGCGGATTATTCCTTCGTCGAGGACAGAACCTTCACAACCGATGACCTCTATGCGAAAGCCTCCATTCTCGTCCTCAATGGCTATAACTACTCTTATGCTTCGCAGATTGGCGATGTCGAAGCCACCTTCAATGACGCTGGCGACGAAGCCGTCTTCGCGAGCGGCGTCATGCAGGTCGAAGTGAAGAACCTCGGCTCGACCACCAACGCCGTGATCGACGCCTATCTAGCAAACCCCGTCGCCCCGACCCTTGAGTCGACTTGGCCAGCGGAAGACGTCGCCGCGATCGTCGATGCCTTGGTTCCTGGCTCTGAGACCGTCCTCCCTGCCCTTGAAACTTATGACGATTGCAGCGTCGATTCTGGCGCTGACAAAGTCCCCGAGAACGGATATGGAATGCTCACGATCGACACCGATGACGAGTCTTTGGCCGACACCTATGAAGCGGCCCTTGTTGCCGCCGGCTGGGTGGACACCCCCGAAGGATTCCTCTCGCCCGAAGGCGATATCCTCGTCACTTGCGAATTCGTCAACTACTATAACCTCTTCTCCTATTTCGAGATCGTGATCTCCGCCTACGAAGCGCCCGCAGAAGCTTGGCCCGCCGAGGAAATCGCCGCGCTCCTTGGAGATTCCGTGACCGATGTGGCGCTTGCCTTCAATGGCGAGAATTCCGGCTTCCGCTTCCTTGAAGAGGATTCCGCCATCAGGGTCTTCGTGGAAAAAGGACAGGAACAAACCCTTCTTGCCGCCTATAATGCCGCTCTTGTTGATGCGGGCTGGGCTTTGCAAGCCGATGGTTCCTATTTGTCCCCCAATGAGCAGATCGTCGTCTTGGCCTCCGTTGAAACCGATGGCGCGATCCTCATCGAATTCGCTTCCAATCCTTGGCTTGAAGCGGTCCTCGCGCTTCCACTTGATGTCATCAACTCCGCCCTCGGCGAGCTTGGCTTCGAGTTCACCTTGCCCGAAGATTTCGCTTTGACGGATCCCGAAGAGTCTGGCTTCCTCGTCCAATATGAGACAGAGGTGCTCTATCCTAACGTGGGCGTTGCGGTCAAAGGCGATGCTCTTGACGCCTGGGTTGCTGCTATTGAAACGATCCTTGATGCCAATGGATTCGCCTTCCAGGAAGAATATAGCGAAGAAGCCTGGTTCGTCTATTACAACGAGACGACCGGCCAGGAAGTTGACGTCCTTTACGATGCAGAGGAAGACATGACCTACGTTGTCTTCTACGAATAATCGTGCCGCGATTCGCGAATTGATTCATGGGCGCAGCCATATCGGCTGCGCCCTTTAAAAAACGGCTATCACTTAGGGGACCCAGCTGACGATGAAACCTTATTCGTAAGTGAAGATGGTAGGCACTATATCATTATTTTCTACGTCGCGGAAGACAACGCTACCTTTCTTCTCTTTGAGGCTTTCGAGTGATAACGCTCTTCAATCATTGACCTTATGGTGCAGCTGAACAGGCTGCACCATTTTTATAGCGCATACGGTTGGACTTGCGCGATTCCCGTTTGAAGATTGGACTCAGACTTGAGAACGCAATGAAATGAAAAGCAGCCTCGGAAGCGAAACAAAGGCTGCGTTAGGGCAATGCGGTATTTTATTTTGTGATTCTTCCGATCTTACAGACGTGCTTCAATGTCTTTTTGTCGAAATTGATCCCGACTAGCAGCACGTCCCCGTAATAATCTTCAAGCGGCTTGTAGTATTCCTTGGCCTTGATTTGGGCGATCGCGGACTCTACGCAGTCGTCGACCTTCAGCTCTATGACTAGCGCAGGCAGCTCGCCTCTTCGAAGCGGGATGAAGGCGATGTCGGCGCGTCCCTTGCCGAGATTCGGCTCCTTGAGCGGGAAGTACCTGCGCACCGCGTCGGCGTAGGCGACGGAGGCCAGAACGGACAATGCGGCCTCGTTCGTTTTGTCGAAGAGGGAGGCGAGGCGCGCGTGGAACTCGTCGAAGGTATTCGCGACGAATGATTCATCACCCCTCAGCGTCCTGTCGAGCAGATCCCTCGACCGCTGGAGCAAATCGGACAGCCCACCGCTGAAGCCGATCTCCTTGACGGCCGAGTAGAACCGCAGCGCCACCTCGCGGTTGGGGATCGTGACGCTCTCCATGGTGGAGTCGTAGCGCAGGAACCCGGCGTGGACCAGGGCGGTCAGTCCCTTGTCCTTGGTGTCGAGACGCGAGAGGTCGCTTGAGAAGGTCGAAGGATCGAGCGGAACGCTCCCTCCCGAAAGCAATATCGAGGATTCCTCCTCGAGGGAGATGAAGGAGTTCTTCAGGCCCATCGTGATCGCGCTTACCGCTGCTGTCCCCGCGAAGTAGTCTCTGCAGAAGTTGCGGCGGCACGCCTGGACGACGGAGTTCGGGCAATAGACCTCGCCGACGCCTTCGAGGCGGTATCCGTCGTACCATTCCTTCAATTCGCTTAGGGAAATCGACGTGCCGGATTGGGCGGCGACCTTCTTCACCTCGCCCTCGGAGAAGCCGAAGTAGGGTGCGAGTTCGTCCGGCCCCAGCATCGTGTACTCGTTGAACTCGTTGAGGGCGCTCATGGTGCCGTAGCGCTTCATCGGCATGATTCCGGTCATGTAGCAAAGCTCTATCACCTGCTTGAGGGATGAGTTCTTGAAGAGCGAGCGCAAGAAGGAGATGTACCGATCAGCGACCTCTGGCTCATCGGGGTAGGTGCGGAGCAGGTAGTCCCATTCGTCGATGACGAAGACGAATCTCTCTCCGGTTGCGCCATAGGCTCTCAATAGCAGTTTCGCAAGGGTAGGGCAGTCGGAGAAATCGACGTCGGGATAGGCTTTCTCCATCTCCTTTTTCACCTCGGACAGGGCGATCGCGCCCGCGTCTTTTAGGCCCATTGGGTCGCATAGCTCAGCAATGTCCAGTCGGATGACGTTGTGCTTGTTCAGGTGCTTCTCGTAGTCGGGGGAATTGGAGGCGTCGAGCTTTGAGAAGACGTCGCTTGAGTCGTCGCCCTTGGTGTAGTAGGCGCTCACCATAAGCGCGAGGTAGGTCTTGCCAAACCTCGAGGGCATGGTGACGCACAGGAGGCTGCCTTTGTCACCGATCGAAAAGTTCAGTCGGCCAATCAGGGACGATTTGTCAATGAAGATCCTCCCGTTCGCGATCCCGCGATACGCAGAAGCGTCTGGATTAAGGTAAATTCCCATTGTCGGTATTCCTCCTTTCCGTTCTTGCCTCAATTATAGCATGGATTTGACTATGTTGAGCGCGGCGCAAAGAGTTTCTAAAACGTTCTGCGATTGCCTTTTTGCAGAACGCTGAAATAGGGAATCCTTTTGTTCAAAACACTTAGGCTACGACCTGGTCTTTGCCGGAGTTCTTGCCTTGGTACATCTTTTCGTCGGCTGCGTCGATCCATCTTTCCGTGTTCCCGGATTTCGGATAAGAGGCAACGCCTATTGTGATCGTGATGGACGCTTCATGCCCGTCATGGACGAAACTCGTCTTTTTGATGGAATCCCTTAAAGCCTCTAGCTTCGCCTTGACGCTAGCAAGGTCTAACTCGTTCTCCAGGATCAGGATGAATTCCTCACCTCCATATCGGCAGAGGAAATCCTCTGGCAAAGCGGAAGCGGTGCGCCTAGAGACTTCCTGAAGCACGAAGTCCCCATAGACGTGGCCATAGGTGTCATTGACCTTCTTGAAATCATCGATGTCGAAGATCGCGAGATAGCAGTTCGATTTGTCCTCGATCTCATCGAGATGGTCATATAGGCCATAACGGTTATTGATCTTGGTGAGCTCATCGGTGCGGGATTCGCTCGTGATGCGCTTCTCTAGGCTCATCGTGTACATCACAAACATTGACAGGTATACCGCGATGAAGGAGAAGGAGACGATCGAGTTGATGCTGAACAAAACGACTTCCGCCCAAGCGGGAGAAGCAGTGTAATAAGGATGCCTAAGCTTCGAGTAGATATAGATCCCAAAGAATACGGCAACGGAGGTGAATACCCAGGCTATCGCGTATTTCACGCCTCTGCGCTTCGAGAAATAAGCGGTGTAGAAGGCGACGCAGGAAAGTCCGATCAAAGTGAGGAAGAACCCAAACTTCAAACCGCATAGAACCGTCGCGACCGAGACGAACACCAAGAAAATGTTCCCGCACACAAGCGTGTACGGATAGAAGAGCTTCTTCTTAAGCATCAAAAAGCAAAGCCCATACGCCGCGATGACTCCGATATCGACATAGGCCAGGATATCGAGCCCAGCCAAAAACAAGATCGGCAAATAGACGGTATGCAGAAT
>OCTW011484810.1_pt1 | contig 12779 bp, 10 predicted proteins | sample 1539671 | NCBI WGS metagenome assembly OCTW01 (sample SAMN02144230, study PRJEB22623) | gut metagenome | biome: sheep rumen | host: Ovis aries | place: New Zealand | reverse complement strand
CGGGCCGGCCGATGGCGTCGGCCGTCCACTGGCTCATGGTGTCGTTGGCGCTGCCGCCGCCGATCACGTGCAGTTTCTCGATGGGGAACGGGGCGAAGCCCTGGAGCATCTCCACGACCTCCTTGTAACGGGCGACCAGGCTGTGGTAGATGCAACTGATATACTGCGCATCGTTTTTGGGCAGCGGCTGGCCGGTATCCTTGAGGTAGGCGTCGATGGCTTCCACCATGTTGGCGGGCGCGGCGAAGCGGGGGTCGTCCGGGTTGACGACGGACGGGAAATCCTTCTCCGAGCGGGCCATGGCCTCCATCTCGCTATATTTATAGGTACGTCCTTCGGCCTCCCAGACCTTGCGGCTCTGTTCCAGCAGCCACATGCCGGTGATGTTCTTCAGGAACCGGGTGGTTCCGTCGATGCCGCCCTCGTTGGTGAAATTCAGGCGGGTCGAAGCCTCGTTGATGACGGGAGCGGGCGCCTCGATACCCATCAGGCTCCAGGTGCCGCTGCTCAGATAGGCGAACTTCTCGTCGGAGGCGGGGACGGCGGCGATGGCCGATGCCGTGTCATGTCCGGCCACGGCGACCACGGGAATCTCCGGCAGACCGCAGGAAAGGGCGATCTCTTTCCTGAGCGTGCCGATGACTTCTCCGGGCTGGACGATGGGCAGAAGAATGTCCGTACGGATACCCAGTTTTTCCAGCAGGGGCTTGTTGAACTGGCGGGTTTCCTGGTCCATCATGCCGGAAGTGGAAGCGATGGTATATTCGCAAACCTGCTTCCCGGTGAGCATATAGGAAAGAAGATCCGGCATGAAAAGGATGTGGCTGGCATAGCGGAGCGGCGCAAAGCCTTCCCCGGTCTGGGCATACAGCTGGAAAATGGAATTGAAATTCATGATCTGGATGCCCGTGGCACCGTAGAGCTGCTCGCGGGGAACGGTTTCGAACACCTTCTCCGGAATGCCTTCCGTGTAAGGGTCCCTGTAGGCGCGGGGGTTCCCCAGGAGCGAACCGTCATCGGCCACGAAGCCAAAGTCCACGCCCCAGGTGTCGATGCCGATGGAATCGGGGACGATGCCCTGGCGGCCCAGGTCCTTGAGACAATTCAGGAAATGCTGGTAGATGGCCAGTACATCCCAGTAATACTTGCCGTCCAGACAGATGATTCCGCTGGGAAAACGATAGACCTCCTTCATTTCGAAGGAATCGCCGCAAAAAGTGGCCAGGACCGCACGCCCCGATGTGGCGCCACAGTCAAAGGCCAGAAAAGAGTGTTTATCTGCCATGCGTGTTATTCTTATGTTTCTTTGCAAAGTTAGCATTCTGCCATCGTTGCCCATTGCAGAGAATGCGATAAAAACTTTTATTTTTGACAATTATTTTCTTACCTTTGCGAAAAGCTTGCATCCATGGAAAAAATCCTCTTTGTCCACGGCTTGGCGTCCTCGGGGGCCTACAAGCTCTCTGACACGCTTCGGATTCTGCTGAAAGGAACCACGGTCCTGGCACCGGACGTGCCCATCGAACCCGGAGAAGCGCTCGCCCTTTTGCGCGAAATCTGCACCCGGGAGCGACCCGAGCTTGTTGTCGGGCTTTCCTGGGGCGGTTTCCTGACCCAGCAGCTCCGCGGAGTCCGAAAAGCCCTCATCAATCCCGATTTCACCGTCTCCCGCTTGCTGCAGGAAATGACGGGAGAAGTGAAGTACCTCTCACCCCGAAAGGACGGAGCCTTGTCCTTCACCGTCTCTCCGGAACTGTGCCGGCGCTATGAAGAGATGGAAACTTTGCAGTTTGACGGGATCGGCCCGGCCGAACAGGAACGCACCCTGGCTTTCTTTGCCGAAGAGGACGAACTTGTGCGCTGCCAGCCCCTTTTCGAAGCGCATTACCCCGGACGCAGCATCTCCTATCCCGGCGGGCACCTGCCCACGTTCCCGGAAATGAAAAAATCCATCCTCCCCCACCTGCTTTCCTTCTGCCATGAATGACGCCATCCACCTGAAGTATCTCGCCGTAAGCCCGGAAGACCTGCGCTGGGGCATCGCCGTCAACTCCGTCGGATTCCAGGAGGTGGGCCCGGGAGAGCCATACCCGCCCTCCGAACATCCCTCCCGCTATCTGTTTTCCACGGAACGCGGACGCACCCTGGCGGAGTATCAGCTCCTGTACATCACCCGCGGCCACGGACGCTTCCGCAGCACCCATGTCCCCGACGGAACCCTGATCCGTCCCGGATATCTCTTCCTCCTCTTTCCCGGAGAATGGCACACCTACAGGCCGGAACCTTCCACCGGCTGGAAGGAATTCTGGATTGGCTTCAACGGAGCCATGGTGGAAGAATGGGTGAAAAGCGGTTTCTTCTCCCGTGAGAAACCCGTGCTGCATGTGGGGCTCCACAGTGACATCGTGAATCTCTATAACGATGCCATCCACACGGCCGCCTTCCAACAGTCGGGCTTCCAGCAGTGCCTGGGCGGCATCGTCGCCCATCTGATGGGCCTCGCCCGCCTGTACCAGCGGCAGGAGACCTTCTCGGAAGTGAGGGACAAGATCAACCAGGCCAAAATCATCATCGGCGAGCAGTATCGCACCATCCGACCCGAAGAAGTGGCCTCCCAGCTGTATATGGGCTATTCCAATTTCCGGCGCATCTTCAAGGAATACACCGGATTTGCGCCGGCGCAGTACATCCAGGAAGTGCGGCTGAACCGCATCAAGGAACTTCTCACCAACACCACCCTCCCCATCAAGGAGATTGCCGATGAATGCGGCCTGGAGAATTACGACTATTTCTTTACGCTGTTCCGGCGCCTCACAGGGATGACCCCGTCAGACTACCGGAACAATACGCAAGGTAAATAATTAAGGTTTACCCGTTATTTCGCGGGGCGCTTGTAGCCGTCGGTATTGCAGCGATCCGTCATTCTCTTGATACGGGTGGCCGTATCCGGATGGGAAGAGAAGATATTGCTCACCGGGCCGGACTGACCGCCTCCGGAGAGTGCCTGAAGCTTTTCGAAGGACATCACGATGGCCCAAGGGTTCTTGCCGGCCTTCACCAGGAAGTTGTAACCGTAGTCGTCGGCCTCGCTTTCCTGGTCGCGGGAGAACTTGGCGTCCAGGATGGCGCTGCCGATGGCGCCCAGCTGGGAATCCGTAAGGGCGGCGACCGTGGCGCTCGTAGAGGCGAGGCCTTCCAGGGCGGCGCTGGTGAGGATGGCGTTGCGCATCTGGCGGCGGGTATGGTTCAGGGCCACGTGACCGATTTCATGGCCGATGACACCCAGCAGTTCGTTGTCCGACATGGCATCCATGATGCCCGTGTACACGCGCACGCTTCCGTCGGCACAGGCGAAGGCGTTCACTTCATTCTCCTTGTAAACCTTGAAATTGAGCGGAACCTCGTTCACGCCGTCCAGACCGGCGGTGAGTTTGCGCAGTCGCTTGGTATAGGCGTTGCTCTCCGGCAGAACGGTGCTCTGGGCATCCAGTTGGGTAATATACTGATGGACGTATGCACGCACCTGGTCATCACTGAGCGACAGGGCCTGAGCGGCATAGATGCCGCTTTGCATCAGACGGGCCGTATCCAGGTTGAGGGTACCGCAGGAGACCAGCATGAGACCGGTCACGACAAGGCTAATAACTCGTTTCATAGTCGGATAAATTTTCTCAAAGGTACAAATTTTTGTTCAAGTTTGCTACTTTCTGGTATAATCCAGTTTGAGCAGGTCGGCGGAATTTCCTCCATAGAGGAGTTCCCACTCCCCGGCCGTGGGGACCATGTCCTTCTTCTGGGCGTTCCAGCTGAGGAATACCTCGTCCGTGAGCGGGAAGCTCGCCTCCACCGTCTTTCCGGCAGGGACGCTCACGCGGGAAAAGCCGCGCAGGCTCTTGAGCGGGCCTTCGGTGTCGGACTTGAGGCGGACATAGAGCTGGACCACCTCCTGGGCGTCCACGCTGCCCATATTGGTAACGGGGACAATCAACTTGCCGTCCTTGACGGATGCCTTGCCGTATGCGAAGGTCGTATAACTGAGGCCGAAGCCGAAGGGGAACAGCGGTTCGCCCCGGAAATAGCGGTAGGTGCGGTTCTGCATGGAATAGTCGTCGAAGTCCGGCAGCTGGTCCAAGCTCTTGTAGAAGGTAAGCGGCAGTTTTCCGGAAGGTGCGGTTTCTCCCAGGAGCATCTCGGCAATGGCGGAGCCGCCTTCCTGACCGGGATACCAGACCTGCAGGATGGCTTCGCAGTTTTCGGTCTCCGGCACAAGGCCGAGGGCCGATCCGGAGAAGTTCACAAGGATGACCTTCTTGCCGGCCCGGCGGAGGGCGGCGATCAGGTCGCGCTGGACCTGCGGAAGTTCGATGCTGATCCGGTCCCCGCCCTTGAATCCGGGAAGCGGAACATTCATCTCCTCGCCTTCCAGTTCTGGAGAAATACCACCGGCAAACACCACGATATCAATCCCTTTCAGCTCATTCAGGACCGCCGGCACATTGAGTTCGGGATGGACCATCTTCTGAAGGGCAAGGATGTTCCGGACATACCCCTGGTCATCGGCCCTGGCGGGATCGACGACAATGGGATTGTCCGTTTTCACCAGTCCGCAGCCGCGGATGACCTTGATGTCCGGGAACCTCGCCCTAAGGCCGTCGGCCAGGGTGACGGTGGCATCGGGAATGCCGTTGTAGTTCCCCCACATCATTTCGCGGTCGTCGGCATTGGGGCCCACGAGGGCAATCTTGGCATCGGCCTTCAGCGGAAGGATGCTGTTCCGGTTCTGAAGGAGCACGAAGGTCTCCAGGGCCATCTTGCGGGACAGGGCCAGGTGTTCCTCCCCTTCCACAATCTCATCGGAAAGACCGTCCCAAGGGGCGATGTTGCCGTCGAGTTCGCCCAGACGGATACGGGCCGACAGGAGGCGGAGCAGGCTGCGGTCCACTTCGGCCTCATCCAGAAGGCCCTGACGGACGGCCTCGGGAATAAACCGATAGACGTCCCCGCAGTTCAGATCTGTTCCGGCATGAATGGCGGCGGCCACCGCATGAGGGGCATCCTCGCTATAACCATGACGGCCGGGCTCATAGAAATCGGATATGGCGTGACAGTCGGAAACAACCAGCCCCTTATACCCCCACTCCCCGCGGAGAATGGTATTGAGCAGATAGTCGCTGGCTCCGCAGGGTTCGCCGCGGAAGCGGTTGTAGGCAATCATCACTTCCTGGACATCGGCCTTGGTGACCAGGTCCTTGAAGGCGGGCAGATAGGTTTCGCGAAGATCCCTTTCACTGACTTCCGCATTGAAGGAATGGCGGGAGGGTTCGGGACCGGAGTGCACGGCGTAATGCTTGGCACAGGCGTGCGCCTTCAGAACGGGGGCATCCGAAGGGCCCTGCAGGCCGCGGACGACGGCCATGCCCAAAGTGCCGGTCAGATACGGGTCTTCCCCATACGTTTCCATGCCGCGGCCCCAGCGCGGATCACGGAAGATGTTGATATTGGGCGTCCAGAAAGTCAGCCCCTGGTACTGCCCCACATGGCCGGACTGATAGGCCTGGCGCTCCTTCACACGGGCTTCGTCGCTCACGGCGGTAAACACCCGGTTTACCAGGGCCTCGTCAAAAGAAGCGGCCATTCCGATGGGCATGGGAAAGACTGTTGCCTTCCCGTTTCTGGCCACCCCGTGAAGGGCTTCGTTCCACCAGTTGTAAGACGGAATGCCCAAAGCCTCCACCGGAGAGGAAGCATTCATCATCAGGGAGGCTTTCTCCTCGATGGTCATTTTGGCAATAAGTTCCCTGGCCCGTTTCTCGGCCGGATTCTCCGCTTGGTTTGCACAGGAGGCAAGCCAAAGAGCAGACAAGCTAAGAAATAAAAGTTTACGCATATCGGTCATTTATTTATGCAAACTTAATCAAAAATCGCGAAATAATGACTATTTTTGTCCCATGAAAGAAAAATCTTCCATTCGGCAAGAATTAAAAATATCCCTGGGGGCAAAACTCAAGGAATCCCTCATCTCGGTTTTTCCCGTGACGCTTCTGGTTTTTCTCCTTGCCGTCACCCCGTGGGTTGACATCACGCCCCGTGAACTGACTGTGTTCGGACTTTCGGCCCTGTTCCTGATTCTGGGCATCAGCTTTTTCAACCTGGGGGCCGACATGGCCATGACCCCGATGGGTCAATACATCGGCGAAGGGCTCACCCTGTCCAAAAAACTGGGAATTCTGCTGTCTGTCAGTTTCGTGATGGGCCTTTTCATCACCGTCGCAGAACCGGACCTCGCCGTCCTCGCTTCCCAGGTATCGGCCGTCATGAACGGAACGGTGCTCATCTATACCGTGGGCGTAGGCGTAGGAATCATGCTCCTGCTGGGCGTCGTGAAAATCCTTTTTCACCTGGACCTTTCCAGCATCCTGATGTTCGGGTATATGCTGCTGTTCTGCCTCGCCGCCATCCTGATCGACCGTGGCAAGGGCTCGTTCATGGCCATGTCCTTCGACTCCGGCGGCGTCACGACCGGCCCTATCACGGTTCCCTTCATCATGGCGCTCGGCGTCGGTATCGCTCTCACGGTGGGCGGCCGCAATGCCTCCGAGAACAGTTTCGGCCTTATCGCCCTCTGCTCGCTGGGGCCCATCGTCGCCGTGCTTGCCCTTTCCCTGTTCTCCCGCGGAAACCTGGACTACAGCGTTCCGGACTATTCCATGGACACCGTCCTGAACGCAGGCCTGTGGCACCATCTGCTGGACACCATGGGGGAAGTGGGCAAATCCCTCATCCTCATCGTGGTCTTTTTCTTCATCCTTCAGTTTACCGTTCTCAAGCTGCCCATGACCAAGATCGGACAGATTCTGTTCGGCATCCTGTACACCTTCCTCGGACTGGTCCTTTTCCTGGCCGCCGTGGAGATGTCCTTCATGCCCATCGGCTATAAGATCGGTGTCCAACTGTCCCAGGCCAGTCCGCTGTTCATCATCGGCTTCGCCTTCATCATCGGCATGGTGGTGGTTCTCGCCGAACCGGCCGTACACGTACTCAATGCACAGGTGAACGACATCACCGGCGGAGAAGTATCCCGCACCCAGATGATGACGGCCCTTTCCGTGGGTGTCGGCCTGTCCATCGGCCTGTCCGTCATCCGTGTCTATTTCGGATTCTCCATCCTGTACTACCTGGTGCCCGGTTACCTGCTCTCCCTGGGACTCTCGTTCTTCGTGCCCAAGCTCTACACGGCCATCGCCTTCGATTCCGGCGGCGTGGCCAGCGGCCCGCTCACTTCCAGTTTCATCCTTCCGCTGGTCGTGGGAGCCTGCGTCAGCATGCAGGGCGAGTCGGCCGTATTGGATTTCGCCTTCGGTGTAGTGGCCATGGTGGCCATGACCCCTCTCATCACCATCCAGAGCCTCGGCTTCAAGTCCGTCATGACCGTGCGCCGGCGCGAAACGGCAGCCATGCGCCGCATCCTGGCTGCTGCAGACGACCAAATCATCTATTTCGAGTAGCTATGCAAGAAAACAGAAATATCGCTCCGATGAAACTGGAAATGCTGCTTGCCATCGTCCACAACAACAAGGCAGCCTACTATTCCAGCATCATCCAGTCGCATCAGGCCAACCTTCAGTTCACGATGCCGGCCAAGGGAACCACCCACCTCATCCTGAATTATCTGGGTCTGGCAGACCGTCCCAAGTCGCTCCTGATAAGCGTCGTCCGTTCCGACCAGATCGGAAACCTGATCAACCGGCTGGACGAAATGTTCAAAAAAGGCGGAGACTACAAGGGAGTGGCCTTCACGGTGCGTCTCACCAGCACCATCGGCACTCTGGCCTATGGTTTTTTAAGCAACGACAAGCGCGTCAAGGAGGAAGCATAATATGAAAAAATTCGAACTCATCCTCTGCATCGTCAATGCAGGATTCTCGCAGAATGTCATGGAAGCGGCACGCGCTGCCGGAGCCCGTGGCGGCACCATCATTCGTGGACGCGGATCGGCCAATCCGGAGGCCGAGGAGTTTTTCAGCATCACCATCCAGCCGGACAAAGAACTGATTCTGATCCTGGTTCCCGTAAACATCAAGGATGCGGTCCTGAAAGCCGTTTACAAGAACTCCGGCCTTTCTACGGAAGGCCAGGGCATCGCTTTCACCCTGCCGGTAGAGCGCACCACGCTCATCAAGCAGGACATGGAGGATCCTACTGAAGAGGAATAGCCGGCAACTCCCAGCCCGTCAGCGTTGCGATATAAGGGGCCATGCAGGCCGCTACTTTCCGCATTCCCCAATAGTTGGGATGACCGATGGCTCCCATGTCGGATTGATCATTATGGGCTCCTTTGCTGATCGCCGCCCAATAAACCCCGGGCAGGCCGCAGTGAAGGGCCGCTTCTTTTACATAATCGCCCAGCAGCGCATTGATACTGGAGGCCACGCAGAGAATGGGGACCTCATCCCCATGAAAGGCCCTGATTTCCTCCAGGAGAAGCTGATAACTCCGGCGCCACGTCTCCAGATACGGCTGTTTCCGGACAGAAAAATCATTGGTTCCCAAATAGATGACAACGATATCGGGGTGATAAGAAGGCTCCCATACGGGGTTTTCCTTCTCGTCCAGCGCACGAAGATACCTTACCGGCATCGTCCCGGCGGGATCCCCGTCGTTATAATTGCGCACAATGCCGCGGCCGGAATGCGAGATGCGCACCACATCGGCGTCAAAAAACCGGCCCAGAATACCGGAATAACTCTTGTTGCAGTTTTCCTCCTCAGCACGGGCAGGGCTGGACGAGTCCGGCGCTTCCACGCCCAATCCGCAGGTATAAGAATCTCCGACAATCTCAATAATGCGCTTTTTCCAGGGCCTGGACGGCAGAAGCACACCATCTGTGTCGAAACTCCGGAAAGTGATGCAGCCCGTCTCCCCTTCCGTACGCTTCTGGATATACACCGTATGGGTCCCTTTTTTCTTAAAATTGCAGAGTTCGACGGCATGGGCGCCCGTCTCCAGCTTCAGGACGGCATCGGCCTCCACGTCAGGCTCCCTGTCAATCCAGATGTTCACGTAATCCACCCGTGCCTCGTCATAATTCATCGTCAGAGTCCTGCCCTGGAAAGTGACGACGGCGGTGGTGCCGGACCAGTCGGCCGTGACGGTACCGTCGGCCCTGACAACCCGGCCGATATAGGTGATTTCTTTGCTGTCAGCCCGGAAGCTGTTCTGCGCCGGCGCCTGCACTCCGGCAAGCAACACGACAAAAAGGAGAATAAACTGTTTCATTTCGGACAAAGCTACAGATTTTCTCATTAATCTCCAAAGCCGGACGGGTGGCAAACAAACATCTCTCCCACAATACTTTACGCAAAATCCTCTGCGCAAAAAGCGCAGAGGATTACATGCAATCAGCTGGCAATCAGCCTGTTACGAGCCAGCTATATGAAGATATACTTGCAAATGAACAGCACGGCAAGTATCCACATCGTGATACTGATATCTTTGAAGCGGCCGGCAACGGCATGGCAGGCGACATAGGTGATGACGCCGATGAGAATACCGTCGGAGATGCTGTAGGCCAGCGGCATGAGGATGATGGTCATGAAAGCCGGAATGGCCTTGCAATAGTCGTCCCAGTGGATACGGGTCACGGAATGCATCATCATTACGCCCACGATGATGAGGGCGGGAGCCGTGGCGGCGCCGGGGATGGCGAGGAACAGCGGGCTGAAGAACAGGGCCAGGGCGAAACAGATGGCCGTGGAGAAAGCCGTAAGACCGGTGCGGCCGCCCTCACCCACGCCGGAAGCGCTCTCCACATACGTAGTGGTGGTGGAAGTGCCCACGCAGGCACCGAAAACGGTGGCGATGGAATCGGCCAGGAACATCTTTTCCATACCGGGGATATCATCCCTTCGGTTGCCTTCGGGGACAAGACCGGCCCCGTGGTGCACGCCGATGATGGTACCCATGGTGTCGAACATATCAATGAACAGGAAGGTGAAAACGACCACCAGCATATCCAGAGAAAGGATGTTGTGCCACTCGAACTGGAAAGCGATGGGCTTCACGCTGTCGGGAAGGGAGACCACACCGTTGAGTTTGGTAATGGCTTCACCGGTCGCAGGATCCTTGATGACCAGGCCCAGGAGGGTGGTGGCCAGGATGCCCCAAAGCATGCCTCCGCGAATCTTGGCCATCACGAGACCGGCCGTGATAAAGAGGCCGATCATGCCCAACAAGGCCTTCCCTTCCGTAATTTGGCCCAGGGAAACCAGTGTCGCGTCATTGTTGACGATAATACCGGCGTTCTGCATGCCGATAAAAGCGATGAACAGGCCGATACCGGAACCGATGGCTTTCTTCAGCGTGCCGGGAATGGCATTCAGCAGCCAGCTGCGCACCTTGGTGACGGTGAGGATGATAAAGAGGATACCTTCCAGCAGAACAGCCGTGAGGGCGAACTGCCAGGTGTAACCCATGCCGAGACAGACAGTATAGACAAAGAAGGCATTCAAGCCCATACCGGGAGCCAGGGCGAAAGGCTTCTTGGCATAAAAAGCCATGACCAGGGTGCCGACGACGGCTGCCAGGGCGGTAGCGGTGAACACGGCGCCGCCGGGCATGCCTTCAAGGGCACTGAAAATACCGGGATTCACGGCCAGGATATAGGCCATCGTAAGGAAAGTGGTAATGCCCGCCAGAATTTCTGTGCGGACATTATTCACTTTCGAATCAAACCCAAAAAGTTTTTCGAAAGCTGGTTTCATCTCATGAAACATTAAATGTTAAACGTTACCCCCTCCGAAACGGGACCGAAAAGAATCTTCACTTCGCCCTTCGGCAAGCTCAGGGCAAGTTTCAGAATGATAATTCCATGTCATTCTGAGGCAGTTTCACCTGCCGAAGAATCTACGTTTTGACCGGCCTCACGTTGGAAGGCACCAGGATCTAGAAGACCCACTTGAAACCGGCGCAAGGACGGACATGAAAACCGTTGTAACCGGCAAAATTGTAGGACAGTTCCACCTCGCCGCCAATATTGAGATTCGAGCAGCCAAAATGCTGGCCGATGTTGTACCAGATCTGAGGCTCGGAAAGGAATACAAACTTTCCTTGTTTGTCCAGTCCTTCCATAAAGTTCACGACATTCTCACCCCAGATATCGGCGAATCCGCTGAAACGAAGGCCCTTGACACCGAACAGGTCCTGCATGCCCCACACGAAAGTGAACTGCATGGGAAGCTTGCTCGTGGCGCCATTGTTGAAAGTTTTATACAGCAACTTGAAATTGAATGTGTTGCGGAAATCCTTGCTGTGAAGGAAGTAATCCAGGCCAAAGAGGAAGTTTTGGTTGCCAAATCCAACACCGCCATTGTATTCTACATGGAGGCTGAGCGGAGAAAGGGCTGTCCCCTGCCAGAAATTCAGGCAACGGGCAATTTCCATGTAACTTCCACTGACACCCTGGTTGACTTTCTTTTCATTCTTGGCATTGAAATCATAGTCGATGAAGAAGAAAGTATTTCCCCAATTGTCATTGTAGAATCCCTCTAAGGTCATGGTCACATGCTGACGGTCGCCGGCAAAATCGTAGAAGGTCTGAAGATTGGTCTGGGCTTTGGACACCTGGGTCACTGCCAGCGTTGCAATGGCAACGGCGAGAATAGTTTTTTTGAGCATAAAACGCAGTTTATGGAGTTAATATATAATGTTACTTTCTAAGAGACGGATTGATTTCAAAGTCCACCGCCTTGTCTCCCTGGGGATTGGCACCGAACTCATAGTCCATTCCCGGCAGGACGGCATTGAGAATCACGCCCACGAGGGCCGCGACAGCCAGGCCGCTCAGCGAGGTGAAGCCCAGGTTGATGGCATCTCCGGCACCGTACTTGATACCGATGGCCAGGACCAGAATCAGGGCGGCCACAATTACGTTGCGGCTCTTGGTGAAGTCCACCTGGTTCTCCACGATGTTACGCACACCCACGGCGGAAATCATACCGTACAGCACCAGGGACACACCACCGATGGTAGAGGCCGGCATGCAGGCGATCAGGGCACTGAACTTGGGGCAGAAGCTGAGAACGATGGCGAAGACGGCAGCGATGCGGATGACGCTGGGGTCATATACCTTGGTGAGATTCAGGACGCCGGTGTTTTCTCCGTAAGTGGTATTGGCCGGGGCTCCGAACAGGGAAGCCAGCATGGTGGCCAGGCCGTCGCCCATGAGGGTGCGGTGCAGACCGGGGTTCTCCAGGAAATTCTTCCCTACTGTAGAGGAGATGGCGCACATGTCGCCGATATGCTCCATCATGGTGGCCAGGGAAATGGGAACAATCGCGATGATGGCGCTCAGGATAAGCCCCCACTTGGGATTGGCGAGCACATGGAAAGCCGTATTCTCCCAGTGGAAGGGAACGCCCACCCAGGCAGCTTCCTTCACGGCCGAGAAATCACACAGGCCGAAGCAGGCTGCCACGATGTAGGAGCCGAGCACGCCCAGAAGGATCGGAATAATCCTTATCATGCCTTTCCCCCAGATGTTGCACACGACGATGATGACAATGGCAAGCAAGGCAATCCACCAGTTCGTATTGCAGTTCTGGATGGCGCTGCCGGACAAAGTAAGGCCGATGGCAATGATGATGGGTCCCGTCACGATGGGCGGGAAGAAGCGCATGACCTTCTTGGCACCGAATGCGGCGATGAATCCCGCCAGGATGAAATAAATAATGCCTGCCGAGAAAACTCCGATGCAGGCATAAGGCAATGATTCCGTGGCGCTG
>OCTW013378878.1_pt1 | contig 12780 bp, 9 predicted proteins | sample 1539671 | NCBI WGS metagenome assembly OCTW01 (sample SAMN02144230, study PRJEB22623) | gut metagenome | biome: sheep rumen | host: Ovis aries | place: New Zealand | reverse complement strand
CGCAAAGTTCCCAAAGTTCCCGTTCCCGAAGTTCCCGAAAATCAATTTTTGAAAAAGTTTGAGAATGAAACTATATTATAATATATAATATATTTATATTATATATTATAATATAAAATATTTAATTATAAATTATTATACTTTTTTCATAGTTCTTTTTTGGCGGAACCTGAAACGTAGAAAAACGATTTTCGGGAACTTCGGGAATGGGAACTTTGGGAACTTTTTTGAAATGGGGAGCTATTGAATAATTCATACAACTCTCTGATAATCATATGTTTTGACCATTTCAGCAGGATTTGCAGCGCTTTTTATTTTGTTTTTTCTTTGTTGCAATGAATGTCTTTTATACCTTTGCAGCATAAAAGACACGACCTATATAGGGGATGTTTTCAAGTTTCGCATGTTTCACTTTGCTCCACTTTTAGAAGTGAGAGGTAAGTGGTGAGAAGTAAGAGAATACCTCTTCTGTTTCCTTTTTATGATTCTATTCGGGGCTTGCCCGCATTCCTCTCACCTCTTACCTCTCACCACTCACCTCTAAAACTGAGGCAAGCAGAGCTTGCGAAAGTAGAGACCCTTATTGTCGTATGGCACCGCTGATGATTTCGGCCATCTTCTGCACCCCTTTCTCGTTGGGGTGTATGCCGTCTGTCATCACTTTGTCGGCATCTTCGGCAAAGAGCGTGTGCAAGTCGATGACCTCCAGCTGATTCTCGGCAGCCACCTGCTTGATGATGGGGATGATCTCGTTCGTAATCACCTCGTCGCTGATGTCCCAAGTGCTCTTGAATGCCGGGATGGGCGTGCAAAGCAGGATGCGCGGTCTTGCCTCGGGGGCCTTACTGCTCTTCTTGCGCTTCTTCTTCTGCTTGTTGGCGAGGTCGGGTCGCAAGGTGGTAATCATCTGCATCAGGTCTTGTCTGAACTCATCGCCGTGTTGCCAGTTCTGGGGCTTGGAGTCGTTGGTGCCCAGCTTGATGATGACGACGTCGGCATCGAAGGCTTTCGCGTCTTCCCATGCCTTCTCCTGCATGTAGGGATGGTCGCCCTTGTTGAGCATGGTGCGGGCACTCACGCCGAAGTTCTTCACCCAATAGTCGTTGCCCAGCTTCTGTTGCAACAGCGCAGGGTAGCCATAGCGCGGCGCCATGTCGATGCCATGTCCGTCGGTGATGCTGTTGCCAATGCACGCCACCCTTATGGCATTGGGCTGAGGCGTCTGACGAGCGTCGAGCCAGTTGCCGAGGTCCGTCAGCATCTGCTCACGATATTTGAACCACGGTCCGAAGCCGAAGCCATGATCGCCCGAGGGGTAGATGTACATGGAGCACTCGTTGCCGGCATTGCGCATGGCCGAATAGTAGGCCACGCCGTTCGTGACGGGAGGCACCAGGCGGTCGTCGTTGGCCATGATGATGATGGCAGGGGGTGTGAGATGGCGACGAACGGCGTTCTGGGTGGAGAACATCTTCACCAGCTGTGCGTCTTTCTGTCCGTCCTCGCCCAGGAAGTTGCGGCAGGAATACTTGTGCGACACGCGTTCGTCCATGGAGATGACGGGATAGAAAAGGATGGTGAAGTCGGGCCTGACGGCGAAGTCCGCATGTGTGGAGATGACCGAAGCCAGATGTCCGCCAGCGGAGAATCCCATGATGCCCACGTCGTGGGGATTGATGTTCCACACCGTTGCGGAGTCGCGCACGATGCGCATTCCTTTGCTCACATCGCCGATGGGCAGCTCGCGGTTGCCTCCCGGCAGGCGGTAGTTCACCACGAAATAGGCGATGCCGCGACCGTTGAGCCACTCCGAGGCCATGGTGCCTTCGTGGGTGTTCGACAATACCGAGTAGCCGCCACCGGGAACTCCTACGATGGCCTTGCCAGTGGGCTTCTCAGGAAGAAAGCAAACCATCTGGGCGCTGCCGTCTTCTGTCAGGTCGAGTGTGAACTTTCTCAATGTCTGTGCCTGAAGTGCGGTCGTCAGCAGCAACAGGACTAAAAGTAGGTTTTTTCTCATAGCTAATAATAAGTGATAAGTGACAAGTGATAAGTGACAAGTGACAAGAGATAAGTGACAAGTGATAAGTGACAAGTGATAAGTGAAGTGGGGGGGATTTCTTAGTGCCTTACTTGCACATAGGCGGTGCGATGGCTCGCACCTCGGCTGTTCACCACCCGCATGATGTAGCTGCCGTTTGGCAGGTTGCTCACGTTTACTTCATTGCCGACGATGGCCTTTCTGGCCACTACGATGCCTGTGTGACTCTCGAAGGTAGCATAGAGGGCCTTGAAATCGTCGGCCAAGGGAGGCAGGGTGAGCGTGCGTCCGTGGCAGTTGATAAGCGGACAATGGATGTTCTCTTGTTTCGAGTCCTTCTGCAGGTTGTCATGCTTTTCTCCTTGATGGTCAGCTGGTTGTAGTCTTTCTGTCGGCGACATGGAAAGAGGCATCTTCGTTTCCTTCGGCCAGCAGTCGGCAAAGTTGAAGACGCGCAGATAGTCGTAGAGGCCTTGATGGTTGTCGAGCAGGAACTTGGTGCGGAAATGGCATTGTCCCAGGCCCAGCTGCCGGATAATGTTCAGTTGCCTGATCACCTCGTCAATCTTCCAGTTTCCTTCGCGTTTGTCGAGAAACCAGATGCCCAGTCCTGCCGCCACTTCCTTGCCATAGAGATGTTCGGCCCAGTCGGTGGCAAAGGGATAGAAGTCGTTGCCCTTGAAATAGATCATCGGGTAGAGCTGGTCCATGAGTCCCATGCGAAGCCATCCCTGTGCATCCTGACACACTTTCTGATAGGCATTCCATCCGCGGCTGGAATAGCGCGAGAGGTCTTTGTACTTGCCAACCGGCGAACAGCTCATCTTCACCGAGGGACGAATGGCCTTCACGCGGTCGTGAATGGCACGCACGAGGCGCGTGATGTTTTGCCGTCCCTGCTCTTGCGAAACCTTGATGGTCCAGCCGTCGGGGTATCGTGCGTAGTCGAGATGTATGCCGTCAATGTCGTAGTTTCTTGTAATCTCTGCACATATATCCGCCACGATGTCGGCTGTTTGAGCGACTTCAGGATTGAGGAATCCGTTTTCGCCAATGTGTTTCACCGCCTTGGGATATTTCTGCCGCATCTGCTTGCAGCCTATTTCATTCCACTTGCCCAAGGGCAGCGTCACCACCCATGCGTGACATTCCATGCCGCGCTTGTGGCATTCGTCGATGACAAACCTTAGGGGGTCATAGCCGGGCGACTTTCCTGGCGTACCCGTCAGGCAGTGGTCCCACGGCTGAAGCGTGGAGGGATAGACCACGGTGCCGCGGATGCGCGTCTGGAAGAGCACGGTGTTGATGTTGACAGCCTTCAGCTTGTCAAGCATGTCGGTGAGCTCTTTCTTTTGTCTCTCGGTGTTTGCGGGCGTCGTTGCCTTCGTGCGCGGCCAGTCGAGCCCGTTGAGCGTGGTGAGCCACACGGCGCGTATCTCTTCGTGCTGACAGTAGCCCGTCAGGGGGAGGAGAAGCAGTATGAGGGCAAGGATGGGTTTCTTCATTGTGTAAAATATGAAAATTTCCGTGCAAAGTTACGGAAATATTTCGTTATTCCAAATTTTATGCTTACCTTTGTGCTTGATTTTGAAAATATAGATAAGTCAAGGACAATGATTACGTTTATTATCAGTTTCGTCGCGCTGGTTGTGGGCTACCTGGTCTACGGTAAGGTGATAGAGCGAGTCTTCGGGCCTGATGACAGGCCTACTCCTGCAGTGAGCGTCAACGATGGCGTCGACTACATCGTGCTTCCCGGCTGGAAAATCTTCATGATCCAGTTTCTCAACATAGCGGGCACGGGGCCCATCTTTGGTGCCATCATGGGCGCGAAGTTTGGTCCGGCTGCCTATTTGTGGATCGTGCTGGGGTGCATCTTCGCCGGTGCCGTTCACGACTACCTCTCGGGAATGCTCTCCATGCGCAACAATGGAGCGGGCTTGCCCGAGATTATCGGCCTCTATCTGGGACAGCCCACCAAAAAGGTCATGCTGGTGTTCTCGGTGTTCCTGCTGATGATGGTGGGAGCCGTGTTCGTGTATAGTCCGGCACTCATCCTGGGCAAGCTGTGCAGCGACGGACTCACGTGGGTCTACATCTGGTGCGGCATCATCTTTGTCTACTATCTGATAGCCACCATGATGCCCATCGACAAGATCATCGGGAAGATCTATCCACTCTTTGCCGTGTCGATGCTCTTCATGGCCGTAGCCCTCGCGGGCGTTCTTATTATTAAATGGCCCTCGCTGCCCGAGCTCTCTGACGGTCTGAGCGGTGAAGGGTTTACCACGCCCATCTTCCCCGCCTTGTTCATCACCATTGCCTGTGGAGCCATCAGTGGCTTCCATGCCACGCAGACCCCTCTGATGGCCCGTTGCGTGAAGCACGAGAAGATGGCGCGTCCGCTCTTCTATGGTGCCATGATCACCGAAGGCGTCGTGGCGCTCATCTGGGCCACGGTGTCCATGTACTTCTTCTATGGCGGTGCTGCCCAGGAGCTGGGTCAGCCCACGACGCTGCAGGCTCCCGAGGTGGTGACGGCGGTGAGTCAGGGATGGCTCGGCACATTCGGCGGCCTGCTGGCCCTGCTGGGTGTGGTGGCCGCACCCATCACCAGTGGCGACACTGCGCTGCGCTCTGCACGCCTCATCGTGGCAGAGTTCCTCCACATTGAGCAGCGCAGCATCCCCAAGCGACTCATGGTGTGCATACCGCTGTTCGTGGCCACTCTGCTGCTGTTGTTCTTCAACATCGAAAACCCAGATGGCTTCAATGTCATCTGGAGCTACTTCGGCTGGGCCAACCAGACGCTTGCTGTGTTCACCCTGTGGGCCATCACCGTATACCTGGTGCGACAGCGCAAGGCCTTCTGGGTGACGCTGCTGCCTGCCATCTTCATGACCGTGGTGTGCTCTTCGTTCCTGATGATCTCCAAGAATGCCTTCGGCTTCGACATGGCTGTGGGATACGGAGTGGGTGGAGCGGCACTCATCGTCAGCATCGCCTGGTTCTGCGGATGGTACGCCAAGAGCGGCGCTGCGCGCCTAAAGAATAAAGAATAGATAATAAATCAAGTTTCGTGGAATAATGAGCCGCAAGTAGTGAAGTGGTTGATTAAGTAGTCGGTAGTATAGTTGTTAATGACGTTGTGAAACCATGTGTTTACGTGGTATCAAATGGCGATGGCAGTAACAGCACAACCACACGCTTCCATAACCACCAAGAAGCGAAGCGAATGAAAAAATAAATATTGAATAAAAACAGAACAGTATGAAGAAAATTGCAATGATGATCGTCGCCCTGACGATGACCGTGGCCGCTCAGGCACAGTATTATTATCAGAAAAGTACTACACCTTTCCATTCTGACAAGTATTTCATTGGCGCTTCGCTCACTGGCCTTGACCTGAACTACTGCGGCAACGAAGAACTGAAGATAGGCGTGCAGGCACAGCTGGGCTACATGTTCTTCGACAACGTGCTTGGCTATGCCGAGGTGGCTTACAACAATGGCGGCGACGCTCCCCATTCCACAACAGTGGGTGCCGGCGGACGCTACTACATCGAACAGAACGGACTCTTCCTGGGTGCAAAGGTCAGCTATGTGCATGCCAACAAGAGCTATGATGACCTCATGCCCGGCGTTGAAGTGGGCTATTCGTTCTTCCTTAGCCGTTCGGTAACCATCGAGCCTGCCATCTACTACAACCAGAGCTTCAAGAACCATTCCGACTATTCCAACATCGGATTCAAGGTGGGATTCGGCATCTACCTGAACGACTAATCTGACAGGAATATACCTATTATTTATAATAAGCTCCAAACATTAAACAATAGCCATATATGCTTAGCGTAAACGAATTGGAAGACCGGCTGATTGACCTCTCCTTCGCAGAGGACATCGGCGACGGCGATCACACCACGTTGTGCTGCATTCCCGAGGATGCAATGGGCAAGTCGCACCTTCTCATCAAGGAGGACGGCATTCTGGCCGGTGTGGAGGTGGCCAAGAAGGTGTTTGCACGCTTCGATCCTGACATGCAGGTGGAAGTGCTGATGCCGGACGGGACACGGGTCAAGAAAGGCGACATCGCCATGATTGTCACTGGACGCGTGCGCTCACTGTTGCAGACCGAGCGCCTCATGCTGAACATCATGCAGCGCATGAGCGGAATTGCCACCATGACCGACCGGTATGTGGAACGCCTGAAAGGAACCCACACGCATGTGCTCGACACTCGCAAGACCACTCCCGGCATGCGCATGCTCGAGAAACAGGCCGTGAAGATTGGCGGAGGCGTGAACCACCGCATCGGACTCTTCGACATGATCCTGCTCAAGGACAACCACGTGGACTTTGCCGGAGGCATCAAGAATGCCATCGAGCGCTGCCATCATTATCTCAAGGAGAAAGGCCTCGACCTGAAGATTGAGATTGAGGTGAGAAACTTCGACGAACTGCAGCAGGTGCTCGATTATGGAGGCGTCGACCGCATCATGCTCGACAACTTCACCGTTGCCGACACCAAGAAGGCCGTAGACTTGATTGGCGGAAGATTCGAGACGGAATCGAGTGGCGGCATCACCATCGACACCATTCGCGACTATGCCGAACAAGGTGTTGACTTCGTTTCCGTCGGTGCACTGACACACTCTGTCAAGGGTCTCGACATGAGTTTCAAGGCATGTTAGGGTCATTGATTCTTGCGGCTTCCCTGCAGTTTGCCTCGCCCGTACACATCCCCATCACACTGGCAGGAAACTTCGGGGAACCGCGTCCCAACCATTTCCATGGCGGCATTGACATTCGTACCGAACGCCAGGAGGGCTATCCGGTCTTTTCCATCGGCGATGGCTATGTCTACCGTCTGACGGTTGGCAATGGCTACGGCAATGCCATCTACGTGCGCCATCCCAATGGGAAAGTCAGCGTCTATGCCCATCTCAAGGACTTCGCACCGCCTCTGCGAGCCATCATCAGTCGTTGGCGAAAGGCTCATGGTCAGGAAGATGTCATCGACCAGCCACACGAGTCGAGCGATTTCGCCGACATAAGGCTTAATGCATACGAATACCCCGTTGCACAAGGTCAGCTGCTGGCTACAAGTGGCAACACCGGCAGCAGCCAGGCGCCTCATCTGCATCTTGAGATTCACGACAGCAAGTCGTGGGCCGTCATCGACCCGCTCAACTTCCTCAGCTCTTTCCTCAAGGACACCCAGTCGCCAACGGCGCAGTCTTTCATGGCCTATCCCGTTGCAGGGGAGGGCGTTTTCGAGGGCAACGGCACGAAATGCTCTTTTGCCTTCACCGACAACCACCTCTCGCGTACCTTCAAGGCATGGGGACGTGTGGGCTTCGGAATCCTTGCCTGCGACCACATGGAAGAATGCTATCAGAAATATGGTATCCGTCACACGACGCTCACCGTCGACGGACGTGTGGTCTTCGAGAGCAATGTCGATAGCATTCCCTGGGCCATGAACAGGTTTGTCAACTCCTGGGGTGACTACGACTATTACTACGACAAGCACGAGTGGTACATGAAGTCTTTTGTTGAACCTGGCAATCCACTGCCCGTCATCAAGGCCGATGCCAACCGTGGCATCGTGAACTTCAACGAGGAACGCGACTATCATCTGGAATACACGCTTACCGATGCTTTTGGCAACGAGTCGCGCTATTCTTTCGTCGTGCATGGAGAGCGACAGCCCATTCCTCCGCCCGAGGCGTTTTCCTTCTCCAATCTGCTACGCTGGGAGCGCATCAATAGTTTCCAGCTACCCGGACTCCAGCTTGTCGTCCGACCTGGCTCTTTGGCTTCCAACATGTTGCTGGCGCCCGAGGTGGAGTATGCCGACGACGCGCTGTCCGACATCTACACCCTTCGTGCCAGTTCATCACCCGTGGTTCGCCACGCTCTCTTGTCCATCCGTCTGAAGCAAGACGTTCCCGACACCAGCCGTTTGTTCCTCGATTGTGATGGCTACAACATGGGCGGAACCTACGAGAATGGCTGGCTCACCGCTGCCGTCTACGACCTCGGCGGCACTTTCCAGATTAAGCAGAGAGACTAAGAACCTGTCACTTATCACTTATTTATTTTATTTCATTTCATTTCATGAAAAAACAATTCCTGACAACCATCATGCTTTGCATGGGCACCTACGCCCTTGCATGCACCAATCTGATAGCAGCAAAGAACGCCACCACCGATGGCAGCGTGTTCTGCACCTATAGCGCCGACAGCTACGGCATGTTCACTGGGCTCTGCCATTATCCCGCAGGCACCCATTCAGCCGATGAGAAACGTTGGATTATCGATTACGACACGAAGGTCAACCACGGCTCCATACCCGAAGCTCCCGTCACCTATAACGTCATCGGCAACATCAACGAGTATCAGGTCAGCATCGGCGAGACCACCTTCGGAGGACGCGAGGAAATGGTCGACACCACAGGCATCATCGACTACGGTAGCCTCATGTATCTCGGTTTGCAGCGCGCAAAGACGGCCCGCGAGGCTATTCAGGTCATGACGTCACTCGCCGAGCAGTATGGCTATTGCTCCGAAGGTGAGACCTTCACCATCTGCGACCCCAACGAAGCATGGATCATGGAGATGATGGGCACCGGCACACCCGGCACCGAGCACCACACCGACAAGGCACCGCGCGTGGTATGGGTAGCCCTCCGCATTCCCGACGACTGCATCTGCGCCCACGCCAACCAGAGCCGCATACGCACCTTCAACCAGAAGGACAAGAAGAACGTGATGTTCGCTCGCGGTATGATACAGTATGCCCGCGACATGGGATGGTTCAGCGGTAAGGATGCCGAGTTCTCGTTCAACGATGCCTTTGCCAAGCCCGACTTCTCAGGTCGTCGTTTCTGCGAGGCTCGTGTGTGGAGCTTCTTCAACCACTTCTCCTCTGACATGGACCGCTATGTGCCCTATGCTGCCGGCAAGGTGAAAGACGCCGAGCCTATGCCCCTGTGGATTAAGCCCTCGCACAAGGTGTCGCTCCAGGACATGGAGGCTTGCATGCGCGACCACTACGAGGGAACGCCCTTTGACCTCAGCCACGACCTCGGCCAAGGTCTCTGGGACATGCCCTATCGTCCTACGCCGCTGACTTTCGAGTACAACGGAAAGAAGTATTTCAACGAGCGTCCCATCTCCACTCAGCAGGCAGGCTTTTCTTATGTCTGTCAGCTGCGCAGCTGGCTTCCGCGTCAGATAGGAGGTATCATCTGGTTTGCCAACGACGACGGCAACATGGCCGCCTATACTCCCGTCTATTGCTGCTCCACACGTCAGCCTGAATGCTATGCTACGCCAGGTGCCGACGATGTCACCTTCTCCGACAAGAACGCTTTCTGGGTGTGCAACTGGGTGAGCAACATGGTCTATCCCCGCTACGCCTTGATGTTCCCGTCGCTCAAGGAAGTGCGCGATTCGCTCGACCAGTCCTACTTCAATGCCCAGCAGGCCATTGAGGCAAAAGCCCAGACGCTTCTTGCTGCCAATCCCGCTGAGGCCGTCTATTTCCTCAACAACTATAGCATTGAGAAGGCGCAACAGATGCTGGAGCGGTGGAAGAAACTCGGCTGGTATCTCGTCGTAAAGTACAACGACATGGCCGTCAAACCCGAAAAGGACGGACAGTTTGAGCGCACGGCCACTGGCATCGGTGCCACCGTCTCGCGCCCCGGCTATACGGAAACATCAAGACAGTTCCTTATCAAGCAGACAGGCGATAAGTTCGAAGTGCCCGAAGAGTAAGCGCTTGAATGACAAATAAGACCAATGCTATTAGAGAATACGAAATGGGTGGCCGCGTGAGTGGTCACCCATTTTGTGTGGCTAATTCCCTACAATTATTGATTACCACGAATCCATCTTGAGTATCTTCAGCACCGTAGATAGTCGTCAAATGCCCAATGAGCCATTTTAGCAAAAAAAGGACGGCAGAAGAAATTACTTTTTCTGCCGTCTAAATGCATTTTATTTGCCATTCTTTTTTGCAAAACTTACCGAGAGGAGATGTGCTCCGATGCTGAGGCCTCTCGTTCTCTTTATTGTTCTTCATTCGACATCCTTATTGATACTGCCTGAGAGCTGCGAGGAGCTGCGAGTTTTCGTTTTTTGTGCCGATGGTGATGCGCAGACAGTCGCGGCAGAGGGTGACATTGGTGCGGTTGCGGACGATGATGCCTCGCTCTACGAGATAGTCGTAGATGCGCTGTGCATCGGTGACGCGCACGAGGAAGAAGTTAGCATCGGTGGGGAACACCTTCTGGCAGAGGGACAGCTGCATAATGCTGTTGATCATGCGGCTACGCTCCTGTATGAGCAGCTTCACCCATTTGTCGACCTCGAAGGGGTCACGTAGTGCCTCGAGAGCCTTGGTCTGAGTGAGCTGGTTGATGTTGTAGGGATATTTCACCTTGTTGAAGATGCTGATGATGTCAGCGGAAGCGAACGCCATGCCGAGACGTATGGCCGCACATCCCCATGCCTTGCTGAGGGTGTTGAGGACGATGATGTTGGGATACTTGGCGATGTCGAGACGGAAGGGCCGTTGCTGAGAGAAGTCGCTGTAGGCCTCGTCGACGATGACAATACCCTGAAAAGCCTGCAGCACCTTCACGATTTCCTCGCGGCAGAGACTGTTGCCCGTCGGATTGTTGGGCGAGCAGAGCCAGATGAGCTTTGTGTGTTCATCGCAGGCATCGAGGAGTTGCTGGGCAGTGAACTGGTATTGGTCGTCGAGCAATACGGTGCGGTACTCCACGTCGTTGATGTCAGCGCATACGCGGTACATGCCGTAGGTGGGCTCAATGGCGACAACATTGTCAATGCCGGGTTGTGTGAAGCAGCGATAGGCGATGTCGATGGCTTCGTCGGAACCGTTGCCGAGGAATATCTGCTCTGATGGCACGCCCTTCACGCGCGCTATCTGCTCTTTGAGTTCTACCTGCAAGGGGTCGGGATAGCGGTTGAGAGGATTGTTGTATGGGTTCTCGTTGGCATCGAGAAACACGTGAGCAGCGTGACCGCTGTACTCATTGCGGGCGCTGCTGTAGGGAGCGAGCGACCAGATGTTGGGACGGGTGAGTTGCTTGAGATTCATGGAAACTGAGAACTTAGAACGTGAGCCCAGGGCTCAAACTGAGAACTTAGAACGTGAGCCCAAGGGCTCAAACTGAGAACTGAGAACTGAAAACTGAGAGGTGATGCAAAGCCTTGTCATGAGGGGCCCACTTCTCACATATCACTTATCACTTATCACTTATCACATCCGCCACTCTTAGCGTCATCGCGTTTCGATGGGCATCGAGCTGTTCGCTGGCTGCCATGGCTTCCACGGCAGGACCGATGGAGCGAATGCCTTCGGCGGTGAGGTGCTGAAAGGTGATTTTGCGGTGATAGCTGTCGAGGTTGACACCACTATAGGCTGTTGCGTAGCCGTGAGTGGGCAGTGTGTGGTTGGTACCGCTGGCATAGTCGCCTGCACTTTCGCAAGCGTAGTGGCCGAGGAACACGCTGCCGGCATTGACGACCTTCTGGCTCAGGGCCTCATAGTCGTCGGTGGCAATGATGAGATGCTCAGGTGCATAGGTGTTGCTCAGGTCGATGGCTGTCTGCTTGGCGTCGACCACTACAAGCGTGGAGTTCTCCAACGCCTTGGCTGCGATGTCCTTGCGTGGTAGCTTTGACAGCTGGGCGTCGATTTCGCGTACTACGTCTTCTATCAGTTTTTCCGAAGTGGTGATGAGCAACACCTGGGAATCAGGACCATGCTCGGCCTGTGAGAGCAGGTCGGCGGCCACAAAGTCGGGACGGCTTGTGTCGTCGGCGATGACACATACCTCTGAGGGACCTGCAGGCATGTCGATGGCCACATCGTGAAGGCTCACCTGTTGTTTGGCCGCCATAACATATTGGTTGCCTGGTCCAAAGATTTTGTAGACCTTAGGCACGCTTTCAGTACCATAGGCCATTGCACCGATGGCCTGTACGCCTCCGGCCTTGAACAGTTTGTTGACACCAGCGATGTGAGCAGCAGCGAGGATGGCGGGGTGTACGCGACCTTCGCGGTTGGGAGGTGTGCAGAGCACAATTTCGCGACATCCGGCAATCTTGGCGGGTGTGGCAAGCATGAGCACAGTGCTGAAGAGCGGAGCCGTGCCGCCAGGGATATAAAGCCCCACTTTCTCGATGGGCACGCTCTTCTGCCAGCAGGTGACGCCAGGAGCGGTCTCCACACAGATGCCCTCGTAGCGTTGTGCTTCATGGAACCGCGCAATGTTCTGATGAGCGAGTCGCAAAGCGTCCATCAGCTGGGGGTCGAGAGATTGCAGGGCCTCCTGGATTTCTTCCTCGCTGACAGCTAATGCGTCGAGGGTGGCGTGGTCGAACATCTGCTCATAGCGTCTGACGGCGTCGTCGCCATTCTGCCTGACGTCGGCCAGCACGTCGCTGACGGTGGCATTGAGCTTCGAGATGTCGAGATGTGGACGGCCGGTGATGGCCTTCCACTGGTCTTTTGCGGGATATTTGATGATTTGCATGGAAATATGTTAAATGAGCCAAGGCTCAAACTGAGAACTGAGAACTGAGAGGTGAGAAGCCCCCAAGCCCCAGAGGGGGATGTTTTAAGTGATAAGTGAAAAGTGATAAGTGAAAAGTGAAATGCGTTCCGCAAAAGAATTATAATAATTATGGTAATTTCT
>OCTW011616496.1_pt1 | contig 12780 bp, 14 predicted proteins | sample 1539671 | NCBI WGS metagenome assembly OCTW01 (sample SAMN02144230, study PRJEB22623) | gut metagenome | biome: sheep rumen | host: Ovis aries | place: New Zealand | reverse complement strand
TGCATAACGCCGTAAGCGTCCTCCTCGCCGTTGTGACGGTAGCTGCCGTCCTTGTCTTTTATCAGGATAACGGGCGTGAAATCTCCCATAACATCAAAATCGGCATTCGGGAAATCCGTGTTCTGCGTAATTTCTACTGTTACAGCAAAGAAGTGACGATTATCCTGAGTGTCCCATGTTTTGCGCTGTGAATTTACACCGTCCGCATCGGTGGAATTATGACGGATATAGGGAGTAATACTTGATGATGTTGTCAAAATCCTTTGCGGGTTCAAGAGAAAAAACATAGTGCGGCGAGTTCACGCCTTGCTCTGTTTTTATGGTTTTTATGTTACATGATTTTGAAGTTTATCAAAGCTCGGTACAGAACTCAACCTTTTTGCCTTCAAGAATGAGGTTTGTGGTTCTTACGGCGCACATTTTTCCGCACATTGAGCAGGTGTGACGGTCGGCAGGAGGAGTGCTTTCAAAGTAAGCTCTCGCCTTTTCTTCGTCGAGCGCAACCTTGAACATCTCTTCCCAATCGACCTTGTGACGAGCCGCCGCCATAGCGTCGTCGCGTTCTCTTGCGTGAGGAACACCCTTTGCGATGTCCGCGGCGTGCGCGGCGATACGGCTTGCAATTATTCCCTCCTTAACATCGTTGAGGTCGGGAAGTCTGAGGTGCTCTGCCGGAGTTACATAGCAGAGGAAATCTGCTCCGCTTGCAGCTGCGATCGCTCCGCCTATGGCAGAGGTGATGTGGTCATAACCGGGGGCTATATCGGTCACAAGCGGTCCGAGCACATAGAACGGAGCGTTGTGGCAAATCCTTTTTTCAAGCTTCATATTAGCTTCAATTTCGTTCATAGCCATGTGTCCGGGACCTTCTACCATGACCTGAACGTCCTTAGCCCAGGCTCTCTCGGTGAGTGCTCCAAGCTCGATAAGCTCTGAAATCTGTCCTGCGTCGGTGCTGTCGTCAATGCAGCCCGGTCTGAGCGCGTCACCGAGGCTGATGGTTACGTCAAACTCGCGCAGTATTTCAAGAACTTCATCATAAAATTCATAGAACGGGTTTTCGTTGCCCGTCATCATCATCCACGCAAAAAGGAGCGAGCCGCCGCGTGAAACAATGTTCATCTTGCGTTTATCGCGCATAAACGCTTCAACCGCTCTGCGGTTTATGCCTGCGTGAATTGTCATGAAGTCAACGCCTTCCTCGGCATGAGCGCGTACAACCTTGAGAAAATCCTTTGCGCTTATTTCAAGCAAATCCTTTTCAAGATAACCGATAGCGTCATACATAGGAACAGTGCCTATCATAGCAGGCGATTTTTCAATTAGCTCCTGACGGAAGGTGTTGGTCTTGCCGTAGTTGCTTAAATCCATAATAGCTTCGGCTCCAAATTTAAGCGCCATGTCAACCTTTTGCATTTCAACGGTGTAATCCTTGCAGTCGCCCGAGATGCCGAGGTTAACATTGATTTTTGTGCGCAGTCCCATTCCTATACCTTCGGGTGAGATGTTCTTGTGATTAATGTTGCAGGGAATCGCGACAACGCCTTTTGCGACAGATTTGCGGAGCTTTTCGGGATCCATATATTCCTTTTCCGCAACAATTTTCATTTCGGGCGTGATAATGCCTTTTTTAGCGGCTTCCATCTGTGTTTTGTATTCTCTCATTTTTAAACTTTCCTTTCAGTCAGATAATTAAAGTACACCTCTAAGCAAATTTACTGTTAAGGTCAAACGCGTGGTTCATCGGTCCGCTTCCCCTGCCCAGATTCAGCATTGCGGCAAGCGCGCCCGAGATATATTCCTTTGACCTTTGCACAGCTGTTTCAAGGTCATAGCCTTTGGCAAGATTTGAAGCTATGGTGCTTGAAAGAGTGCAGCCTGTTCCGTGTGTGTTGGGATTATTGATCCTTTTGCCCTCAAACCATTTGAAGCTGCCGTTTGAGTACAAAAGATCGTTAGCGTCGTTTATGCTGTGACCTCCCTTTAACAGCACTGCGCAGTTGTATTTATCCCCTATTGCCTTGGCAGCGTTTTCCATTTCTTCCGGGGTTTCGATTGCAAGTCCGCTGAGGACCCGAGCCTCGGGAATGTTGGGAGTTACAACCGCCGCAAGCGGCAAAAGCTCCTTAGCAAGAGTTGAAACCGCTTCGGTCTGCATCAGTTTTGCTTCGCTGGTTGAAACCATAACGGGATCAACAACAATGTTTTTTGCGTTGTAAAACTGCAGTCTGTCAGCAATTACGCGGATCAACCCGGAGCTTGAAACCATTCCGATTTTAACAGCGTCGGGGAAAATGTCGGTAAATACCGCGTCAAGCTGCTGTTTTAAGAATTCGGGAGTTGCTTCCTGAATAGCTGTTACGCCGGTGGTGTTTTGAGCTGTAAGCGCCGTAACCGCGCTCATGGCGTAAACACCGTTAACAGTCATCGTTTTTATATCTGCCTGAATACCGGCGCCTCCGCAGGAATCGCTTCCCGCGATTGATAATGCTGTTTTCATGTGATACCTCTTTTGCATTATTTTTATTGAGCGGCAAAGAGTGGTGCCCCCGGTTTACCGCTTTTTATTATTTTTCGGCGACAGCTTTTGCTTTTTCTTTAAGCTGTTGTGCCGCCGTTTTTATATCGTCAGCAGAGAAAAGTGCTGATACAACAGCAATTCCGCTGATTTTATTACATTTTATTTGTTCAATGTTTTTAAGATTTATTCCGCCGATCGCCACCGAAGGGATACTAACCGACGAGGCAATTTGGTTAAGCTGTTCGTTTGTAATCCGGACAGCATTTTGTTTGGTGGAAGAAGGAAAAACAGCGCCAATTCCGAGGTAGTCCGCACCCTCGCGCTCGGCTTTTTGCGCCTGTTCAACGGTCTTTGCCGTCGCTCCGATTATAAAGCCTTCCCCTGTCTGTCTGCGAATTTCGCTGACAGGTATATCCTCGATTCCCACATGTATACCGTCCGCCCCGCTTTTGAGCGCTACAGCAAGGTTATCGTTAATTATCAAAGGCACTCCGCGGCTTTCGCACAGTTCTTTAAGCATGATTGACTCTGAGATAAATTCCTCATCGCCGAGGTTCTTTTCCCTGAGCTGAACCATTGTTACGCCGCCTTCAAGTGCTTGCCTTACCTGTTCATATAAAACGCCGAAGTCCGCACTTTTTCTGTCAGTTACGGCGTATAATAACAGATCATCTTTGCTAAAACTCATAGTTTACTCCGTAAATTGTTTAATATAAAGTTTAGGGTTTTCGCAAGTCATAAAACCGCTCATTACACACGCGCCCTTTGCTCCTGCTTTTATAACGTCGCTGTAATTAAGCGGGCTTATTCCGCCGAGTGCATAAACAGGAATGTTAACGTTGCGGCAGACCTCCCTTAAAAAGTCAGTCCCCTTCCCTTTTAAGCCTTTTTTGCAGTCGGTTTCATAAATATTGCTTGCGGTTATGTAAGTACAACCGAGCTTTTCGGCTTCCTTTGCCTCGCTGACCGTGTGACAGGACGCGCCGAGCGTTTGAAAAAAAGACCTTTCGTCCTTATCCATTGCGCGCAGGATCTGCATGGGAACGTGGATACTGTTTATGTTCAATTCAAGAGCGGATTTTTTAAAGCTGTGCAAAATAAGCTTCGTGTTGTTCTTAAAACAGATATTATATGCAACCTGAGCAAGCCTTGTGTACTCACCGGCGCTCAAATCCTTCTCACGCAGAATTACAGCCTTTGGGTGTGAGGAAGTTATTTTTTCCAGTCTTTTAAAAAAATCCTCACGGCACAGCTTTCTGTTTGTTATACAAATCAACTCAGACATACAGATAGTCGTTTAAAACAGGCTGCAAGCCTTCGCCGGAAATATCGGAGTACATTTTGTTAAGGCTGCGGCTGTCGGCGATCTCAAACTGTTCGTCGCCCTGTAAAGAATTTTTCTGCTTACCGCTGTATTTGGTTTCGTGGTCGCCGATTCCGGTAGAAACACCGGCGGAAACCTTTGTCGCGGCAATTTTTACGATTCCGTTTCTGAACTGCGCGCTTTCTCGTGATGAAACTGTAATTCCGGCAAACGGCATAAAGATCCTGTAGGCGCAAATAATCTGACACAGCTGAGTTTCGTGAACGTCAAGCGGACTGATTTTATCGTTATTAATAATAGGTCTTAGCCTTGGGCATGAAAGCGATATTTCAGCGTGCGGGTATTTTCTTTGAAGGAAATATGCGTGAAGCCCGGTAGCGAGCGCGTCCTTTCTGAAATCAGATAGTCCGAGCAAAGCGGAAAACGCCACTCCCCTCATTCCGCCCATTAACGCGCGTTCCTGAGCGTCAAAACGGTACGGCCATACACGTTTATGACCGGCAAGGTGCAGAGTTTCGTATTTATCGGTGTCGTAGGTTTCCTGAAAAACGGTGACGTAATCCGCTCCGCATTCGTGCAGATAACGGTATTCATCGGTATTAACAGGATATATTTCGAGCCCTACCATACGAAAATACTTACGGGCGAGCTTGCACGCCTCGCCGATGTATTCCACACTGCTCATGCTTCTGCTTTCACCGGTGAGGATCAAAATCTCTTCCATTCCGCTTTCGGCAATTACCTTCATTTCATGCTCGATTTGTTCGTAATTGAGCTTCATGCGGTTTATTTTGTTGTAGCAGTTAAAGCCGCAGTAAACACAGTAGTTTTCACAATAATTTGCAATATACAAAGGAGTAAAAAGATATACGGTGTTGCCGAAATGCTTGCCTGTTTCAAGTCTTGCTTTTTGCGCGATCTGCTCCAAAAAGGGTTCGGCGGCAGGCGAAAGCAAAGCTTTAAAATCTTCAATTGTACAGCTTTCGTGCTCCAAAGCCGCCTTTACATCCTTAGCGGAATAATTGCCGTAATCAAAGCTTTTAACCTGCGTCATAACGTTTTCGCAGACGTCAGAGTTTATTATCTCCATACCTTCCATATATTCCATATGGTTTGTACGGTATGAACGGTCGTTTTCGAGCCTGTGTTTTTTTTCGAGTGCGGCAGGCGACAGCTTGTCGGAATCTATTAAAAATTGATTTTCCATTGCTTCACCTTAGTTGCGTAAAAATCCGGTTAACGGGTCTGACGCCGAAGCTCCTCTGGTAAGTACTCTTCCCAGTCCCGAAAGATATGCTTTTCTTCCTGCTTCTATAGCGTGCTTAAAGGCGTCCGCCATCAGCGGAAGGTCGCCTGCGGTTGCAAGAGCGGTATTTGCCATAATAGCCGCTGCGCCCATTTCCATAGCTTCGCAGGCTTGGGATGGTTTGCCGATTCCCGCGTCAACTATGATCGGAAGGTCGATTTCATCAATAAGGATCTGAATAAATTCCTTTGTGGCAAGTCCTTTGTTTGAGCCGATCGGAGAAGCGAGCGGCATTATTGTTGCAGCTCCGGCATTTACCAAATCGCGTGCGACATTTAAGTCGGGATACATATACGGCATTACTACAAAGCCCTCGTTTGCGAGAATTTCGGTTGCCTTGATTGTTTCGGTGTTGTCGGGCAAAAGGTACTTTGAGTCGCGCATGATCTCAACCTTTACAAAGTTTCCGCATCCGAGCTCACGCGCGAGCCTTGCGATTCTTACTGCCTCCTTGGCGTTTCTCGCTCCGCTTGTGTTTGGAAGCAGAGTAACGTTTTCGGGGATGAAATCAAGTATATTTTCCTCATCCTTGGTGTTGGCGCGTCTTACCGCGAGAGTGATAATCTGAGCGCCTGCGTATTTGATCGCAGCTTCAATAAGGCTGAGCGAATACTTTCCGGAACCCAAAATGAACCGCGAATCAAATTCATGCCCGCCAATCACAAGCTTATCATTGTCCATTATTATCCTTCTTTCCTATACATCATATTGTCCTGCCAAAATACGGATAACCGTGTGAGCCTGATGAGCGGCACACGCCATTACACGCGCGGCGAACAAGCCCTCGCTTTTGCCGACTTCGCTGACTCCGTCTCCGCAAAGATAAAAATATTTTGACAGTCGCCTGGTTTTTATTTCGTTTGTGCTGCCTATTCCCGCCATGCCCGAGGCGCCTACATAAAATTTGCCGGGCAGCTTTTCCAAAACCGTATTAGCAAGCATCGCCTTGGCTTGGGGATTATCGAAGGCTTCGCAAATCATGTCCGCGCCCGAGAGCAAATCAACGGCGTTTTCCTCCGTGATCTTTACACAATGTGTTTCAACCACGGTGTAAGGGGCTATTTCACTTAGATTACTGCTTAAAGCTTCGGTTTTGGGCAAACCTATCTGATTTGCCTTATATTGCTGGCGGTGGAGATTTGAAATATCGACCTTGTCAAAGTCAATCAAAATGAGTTTTCCTATTCCGGCTCTTGAAAGAGCGAGCGAAATATTAGAACCGAGACCTCCCAAGCCGCAAACCGCAACAGTGGCAGCGGATAGCTTTTTTTGAAGCTCTTTTCCGTGGCGTGCTTCATAGGCGGCAATCATTTCATTTTTGTTAGGTATCATCAGCCGCCTCCCACAAAGTTTACGACTTCAAGGACATCGCCGTCTTTGAGAACGGTCGAGGCGTAGTTCGCCTTAGGAACAATGTCTTCATTAAGCTCGACCGCGATAAAGGCAGTGTTGTAGTCAGAGCTTTTAATGTATTGCTCTACAGTGATTCCGTCGGCGTTAACCTTTTCACCGTTAATTATTACCATTGTCTTTCCTCCCTGCAAAAAATAAAAACGGGCTGCCGATTTGGCAGCACCGCGCATAAAGTTATAATCAGCTTCCCTACGTTGGCATTATCCAAATCAGGTATCGGTCGAAGGTCACACCTTCCTCTCAGCCTGTAATACAAGCTCCCGTTCTTTGTTTATTATATACTTACAATCATTTGATTGTCAAGTACCTGTTAATAATTTTATTATACATACAATTCGCCACTCAAATTGGTGACTATCTGCAATTAATCACCGACAGCGGTGAGTTCTATTTGAAATATAACGGTGTATCAGATAACGAATTTCGCTATTCTTTTTTTGCAGAGGTCGGGCTGGCAGATGATTTTGGAGAAAACATCTATATACCGTTTCATATGTTGATATGGTTTGAGAATTGCGATTATCCGGCAATAGCAACGCCGTTTAAGGGTCAGGTTTATTTTAGCAAACAATTCAGTCTTGTTGACGTTCATGGTTATTATGAGAGCAAAGGCATTTACACCGTAGAACAGGTAAATGATAATACGCTTTTTGTTGATAGCAAGGATGGTTATTCATTCAGCGTGCAACTGACTGATTACAATGATTATGTTTTATTTTCCCTAACAGAGAGAAAAAGCTGACGAGCCCTGTTTCGCCCCGTGTTGCGCGAAAGAATCGGTGGGAGTCGTACCCGACCACGCCAAACAAATCCCACACAGCCGATTTGTCGCGGTTTGTGGGCGAAAAAACACCGTCCGGCTGAATACTGGGCGGTGAACGCGTTTTGTCACAACCTTTTAGGAAACGGTTTTGGGTCGTCACACGTTTTTACGGACTTTTTAAGATATTTGACATTGATATAGTAGGAGGGAAATATGTCGGTTGACGGTTTAAATTTGTCCGTGAAAAGTATAACTATGCATAGAATAATTCCACAATATTGGTGGAGTAGAATCTCTTATGCAATTTCGACTGGTCACATTGAAAAAAGCCTTTGCTAACTTGTGCGCAATACCTGTAGACGCGGTTTTCAAAGCGCGGTATAATAAAACTGAAGAGAAAAAAACAATTATCCCTATAGCTTGACAAATGACAAGTTATAGGGATTTTTCTATGCCAAAAAACTTAAAAGGAGCTGATGTTTATGATTGTTTGCAAATATGAATACTACTCCCACTTTTTAGTGTGGAAGCGTTGTGTTTCACAAAAAAATCTTACAAGAAAGGCTGTGACAACTATGTCAATTACAAACGCAACAACTCAAAGGGACTTTGATAAAAACGCAGTTGCGGAAATACAGCGGCAAATTCTCCAAATAAAATTATTTGAATTCTTCAAAAATGAACAACTCGGATTAAATGCCGATAACTTTAATCTTGATACGAATACAAAGTGATTTGTCCACATAAACTATATTAGTGTAGTTATAGGTTTTTTATTTACAAGGATATGCCGCTACATTAAGCCGGATAGGATTATGGAAAGATATTGAGATACCTATTATAAAAAAGATAAAGAGCGTGCTTTGCCTACACAGACAAAGGACGCTCTTTTTTGAATATTCGGATAAACATTACTGATACTATTTCCTGATAAAACGCTTTAAATAGATGCCGACAGAAAATTTCGCAGAACAAGGCGGAGGACGCCGCAAGGCTGGCGCCTTGCAAGGACGACAACGCAGTTATGCGGAATTTTATGCGGCAGATGTTAAAGTGTTTTATTAGGTGATAGTATTAATACAGGGGAGAGCAACGCTCTTCCTCGATGATACCTTTATTATAAAGACCGCTGAACGCAATGTCAAGCAATCTTAACAATATCCTCGCAGGTACTATTTCCCTCAGAAAATCCACAGGCGAACGTTTTCGCGGGAAGGAATTAAAAAACACTTGACAAGCGCCGTGTTCTCTGTTATCATAAGTATGAAAAGTATAACAAAACATACTTTTTGGAAAGGATGATATCATGGCAAGACCGGAGGGCAAGTACGCGTGGACGGTTACCGTCGGCACAAAGGGGCAGATCGTTCTGCCCAAGGAGGCGAGGGAGGTTTTCGGGATTGAGCCCGGCGATACCCTGATTATCTTAGGCGATGAAAAGCAGGGAATGGCGATTCCGCCTAAAAATCAATTTTCCGACTTTTTCGGAAGGATATTCGGCAAGTGATTGAGATATTTTAAGGGGGTTATTCTATGCCGACTGTATTCGGAATCCCGTTGATCGGATTCATTCAAATGGTTCTCGGAACCGCAATCATCATCTTCTTGGTCATCAAATTCCTCACCCGCCCGAAGAAGAACAAAAAGGGCGCGTATATCATCAGCGACGTGCACGTCATCGTCGGCAATGGGGAGGAGCAGGAGCACCAAAACGTCTACATCAAGAACGGCGTAATCGAGCAAATCTCGGCGCAGCCGATTGAGAAGAAGAACGTGCAGGTCATCGACGGCGCGGGCAAAACGCTCATGCCCGGTCTGATTGACAGCCACATTCACATCCAGGGCGGCTTCGGCTGCCACAGCGAGGAGGAGAGCGACGCCTTCCTCCGCGACAAAATGCCGCAGATTTTTAAGGAGAACGTCCTGCCCTACGGCATCACCACCATCAAGGACTTGGACGCGCCGAAGCATTTCATCTATAAGCTGCGCGACAAGCTCCGCTCGGGCGAAATCGAAGGCCCCGAGCTGCTCGTCGTCGGCCCCAACTTCACCGCGCCCGACGGACACCCGGCAAACACCCTCGGCTCCAACAGCCTGTGGGCGCGCGCCGAAATGGCGATCGAGGTCACCACGCCCGAGCAGGTCTCCGCGGGCATCCGCGAGCTGAAGGAGGCGGGCGTCGATTTCCTGAAATTTACCTATCAGGGCGGCGACTACTGGTACTTCGATCAAAAGCTGACGATTCATAAAATCGACAAAGCGCTCATGCAGCAGATTATCCGCGAGGGCAAGGAAAACGGGCTCAACGCGACCGCGCACGTGTTCTATTACGACGACGTCCGCGAGCTGCTCGAGGCGGGCATCTACGGCATCGAGCACGGCATTTTGGACAGGGATATCGAGCCGGACGACCCGATTGTCGCGCTGTGGAAGCGGTCGGGCGCGCGGTTTGTGCCCACCGTCAACGCCATGACCTACGAAAAGGATCCCTCGAGGCTGGCGCACAGCCTCCATAACCTCAAGGTGCTCTACGACGCGGGGATTCCCATCGCCATGGGCACGGACAATATGTTCGAGCAGATGACGGGCGAGGTCGAGCACAGGGAACTGGCGTATTACGTCGAAGCGGGGCTGACACCGATGCAGGCGATTGTGCTCTCCACCAAGAACGGCGCCGAACACCTCGGAATCGCCGACAGAAAGGGACTCGTCCGGGAGGGCATGGAGGCGGATTTGATTCTTTTGGACAAGAACCCCGCCGAAAATATCTCCAACCTGCAATTCATCGACAGCGTGTTCCGCAAGGGCAAAATCGTCTATTCGCAAAAGCCCATTCAATCCTTCGATATTCCCGACTATACTTATCCCGAGGGGTTGACCGCCGCCGAGTACGTCAGCGCCGACGGCAGGCAGCGCCGCGTCATGCGGTATGACCGCTATGAGAGCGACGGCGTCATCACGCAGGCGCAGTACAGGGACGGCGAGAAGTGGGCGGAGGAGACCGTCACCGTCGACCGCAATCTCTCCGCGACGCAATGGAGCTGCGTCCGCCCGTCGGATAATACCGAGCTCCGCGCCGAAAAGCAGAACGGCGTTATCCATATGACCGGTACCTTTAAGGGAAAGCCGCAGGACAAGAGCTTCCAAATCGGCGACGGACTCTGGTACCAGCTGATGGAGATGTGCTTCCCGGCATTCCTTAACGCCAAGCTCGACGAAATCCTGTTTTACCCGATCGGCACGGGCGACAACCGCGGCGCGATGTCGCTCGGCGAATTTGCCGCCAAAAAAATCGGTACCGAGGACGTCACCTTGGACGGAAAGACCTATTCCTGCGTCAAAATCAGCTTGGTGCTCACCATGTTTTCATGGGCGTGGATGGGATTGTTCTGGTATGACGCTCAGACAGGTCAGCTCGTGCAAAGCGGCGAGAAAAAGGGAACCAAGGAAAAAATCAACTGGCAGCTCAAGGAGCTTACGTACCGCTAAGCGACCCCGCCCTCTGCCGGATTAAAAAAATTGCCACCCTGATTTGGGTGGCAATTTTTGTAAATATCCGTATCGTTTCGCGGGTTGAATGTAGGCTTGTGTAGGGGGCGTCTGGGAAGCCGCCCCCTAAGAAAGATATTTTGGGTTTTGATTGTGTTTCAAGACAACAATATCTCCGCCTGCCATACACTTGTCATGTCCTATATACGCGATGGATTTTGCTATTTCCTCAACACTTTCGCCGGTAATAGCAAAAAGTATATCTCCGTATTCAAAGTATTTAGGGGTTTTCACATAATCAACCTTTGTATGGGAAACACACTTATCAAACCATATGTTATATGTAGTATATATTTCACCATAACGAACACACGGAACGCCCTCAGAAGTCACTTCATCGCGCTTTATTCCTGCACCACGAAAAATATCGACTGCTATATCCTCAATCTTTTTATATTCCACCCCATTCGGGCAAAGCAGTTCAATTAATTGTTCAAGTTTTGTCATGCAATATCTTCCTTAAAGCTTTGTTTCAGTTAATAACAGATTCATTATATTGTTTTCGATAATAATATTATATGTTGCTTTCAATTCGTTCCATTTTTTGCATATTATCTCAATCCATGAATCCTGTTCCTTTTTTTCGGTGTCTGTTAGTGTATAATAATGATAAACCGAAAGAATTAGTATTGCATATTGCTCGACAAATTCAGATACTTTTTTCGCTTTTTCATTTCTGAATATAATAGGGATTTCCTTACTTAAAATAGATAACTTATTACACTGTGTTAAAAACATATATTTTGCGTCATAATCCGTTATATCATTCAGTTTATCAATTGTTCCTCGTGCCTCTCTCAATAAAATACAGTCACAAAGTGTTTTTAATATTATTCTATCACAAGCTTCAATTTCATCCTTGCTGGAAAAATCAATATTCAGGGAATTTATACATTTAACTTGAATCAAAAAGTCTTCAATTATTGTGTATCTTTCAAGTCTGCGTTCAAAAAGTAATTGTTTGTTGCTTAGTTTTGTTTGCTTTTTCGTTTGGAATAACGCAATAATAGAAATAACTATTGCCACCAATGCAAGTGTTATTTCAGTAATAGGCTGAGCAATTTGAATCCAATCCGGTACGCTGTTTTGCATATTAATTCCCCTCAATTTCCACGATAATCTTGTCAATCTCCGCTCTCAATACTACCTCGCGCTTGACGATCTCGGCGATCTCGGCGTTGAGCTTTTTGATGTCGATGACCTCGCGGGTGTCCTCCTGCTCGACGTAGGTGGAAACGGACAGGTTGAAGTCGTTTTCCTTAACCTCGTCAAAAGGCGCAAGGTGGGCAAAGTGCTTCTTTTCCTCGCGGCTTGTGAACGCGTCCACAATCGCGACGATATTGTCCTCGGTCAGCTTGTTGTTGTTCGTGACCTTGACACATTCCTTCGTCGCGTCAATAAACAGCACTGCATTATCAGTTTTTGATTTTTTCAAAACCATAATGCAGGTGGCAATAGACGTGCCGAAAAACAGGTTGCTCGGCAGCTGGATAATGCAGTCAATGTAATTGTTCTCAATCAGATATTTGCGGATCTTCTTCTCCGCGCCGCCGCGGTACATAATGCCCGGAAAACAGACAATCGCCGCCGTACCGTTGGTCGCAAGCCAAGAAAGCGAATGCATAATAAATGCCATATCTGCCTTGCTCTTGGGCGCGAGTACGCCTGCAGGAGAAAATCTCGGGTCGTTAATGAGAACCGGGTTGTCGTCGCCTACCCACTTAATTGAATAAGGCGGATTGCTGACAATCACTTCAAACGGTTCGTCGTCCCAGTGCTGCGGACTGATAAGCGTGTCCTCGTTGGCAATGTCAAACTTATCAAAGCTGATGTCGTGCAGGAACATATTGATACGGCAAAGGTTATAGGTTGTCAGGTTGATTTCCTGACCGTAGAAACCTTGA